>Ga0268259_10000035_pt1 | contig 142175 bp, 136 predicted proteins | sample AgamicAsMarz_FD_200246 | JGI IMG/M metagenome (GOLD analysis project Ga0268259, IMG submission 200246) | Agave microbial communities from Guanajuato, Mexico - As.Ma.rz (v2) (version 3) | ecosystem: Host-associated > Plants > Phyllosphere > Phylloplane/Leaf | place: Guanajuato, Mexico... | reverse complement strand
CTTGGCAGACTCGGGACATGTCTATTCTCCAAAAATCAAATTAGCTCGAGCTTCGTATGGGGTATCGGCGCCTCGTCAGGCTTTACAGCCCGGTCATCGCAGTTCTACACACCATCTTTCAGGCTGCCTCTGCATTGGCTGCACTCGCTTATCCAGGTCACGTACTTATGTACGTTCACAGGGATTCACTCTCTTGCCGCCTTGATGCAACTTGAATGATTTAGTGTCTAAGTGAACTCTCGATTGCCAGGCCCAAATGCCAAACCCGAGATTCTCAAAGGTGGCGTAGTATACGCTGAGTCGGCGGTGTGCTCAAGTCCCGAACAGACAAAGATCCCGGTGGATCGCCTAAAATGGCTTAAATCCAGCCGCGTTCTGCAAACGAAACGCACTCCCCGCGACCGACAACCAGGTGATCAAGCACACGGATGTCCATGAACTGGCAGCATTTTATCACTCGCTCAGTGATTTGCTTATCCGCCTTGCTTGGCTCAGCGTTACCTGAAGGGTGATTATGCGCGAGGATCACGGCGGCTGCATTCACTTTTAACGCTTCACGCAGAATTTCCCGCGGATGCACTTCGACATGGTTAATGGTGCCGCTAAACAACCGGCAGTGCTTCAGTATCCGGTTCTGGTTATCCATCAGGATCACCATAAAGATCTCGCGCTCTTCTCCCGCTAGCTGACTCTGCAGGAATTCACGCGTCATATCAGGGCTTAGTAGCGAGCTCTCTTCCAGCAGGCGCGCATTATAGTAACGACGCGCCAGCTCGCCGATGCCTCTTAACTGCGCATATTTCGCCACGCCGATTCCGTGTACATCCTGAAAATCTTCCAGCTCGGAAGAGAGCAATGTATAAAGCGAACCAAATTGCTTCAGCAGTTCGCGGGCAACGGTTATTACACACTTTCCTCGCGTTCCGGTGCGCAGAAAAAGCGCTAATAACTCCACATCCGATAGTGTCTCAATGCCGTACTGCATCATCTTTTCGCGCGGCTTCTGGGGTGTCAAAACAATGTCCATATTCCCTCCTCCCGATCCCACGTTTATGGTGCCATTTCACGCTCCCTCCTTCGACAGCCAATTTCAAAGCCTGCGTAACGCCTCGCAAAGTGCTCTGCGGGCAAAAGCACGACAACATCAGGATTGTGATAAAATGCCCAGCTTCTGGTGAAATCCAACAGGAAAGAATCATGATCAGTCTGGCGGGTAAAAAAATTGTCCTCGGCGTAAGCGGCGGAATTGCGGCTTACAAAACGCCTGAGCTGGTGCGCCGTCTGCGCGATCGCGGCGCGGAAGTTCGCGTGGTAATGACCGAAGGTGCTAAAGCCTTCATTACCCCGCTGAGCCTGCAAGCCGTTTCCGGGTATCCGGTTTCCGACAGCCTGCTCGATCCCGCTGCCGAAGCGGCAATGGGCCATATCGAGCTCGGTAAATGGGCCGATCTGGTGATTCTGGCGCCCGCCACCGCCGATTTGATTGCCCGCGTCGCCGCCGGAATGGCCAACGACCTGGTTTCCACGATTTGCCTCGCCACCCCTTCGCCTGTCGCGGTAGTACCAGCGATGAACCAGCAAATGTATCGTGCCGCAGCAACCCAGCATAATTTGCAGGTGCTGGCCTCACGCGGTCTGCTGCTGTGGGGGCCGGATAGCGGCAGTCAGGCCTGTGGCGATGTTGGCCCTGGCCGCATGCTGGATCCGCTGACGATCGTTGATATGGCAGCCGCGTATTTTTCACCTGTCAAAGATCTGCAACATCTGAACATCATGATTACCGCCGGCCCGACCCGTGAGCCATTGGATCCGGTGCGTTACATTACTAATCTCAGCTCCGGTAAGATGGGCTTCGCCATTGCCGCCGCCGCCGCCAGCCGCGGGGCGAACGTCACGCTGGTTGCAGGCCCGGTCACGCTGCCGACGCCTGCGCTGGTGCAACGCATAGATGTCACCACCGCGCTGGAGATGGAAGCGGCCGTGCAGCGTAGCGCACAGCAACAGCACATTTTTATCGGCTGCGCCGCCGTCGCGGATTACCGCGCAGCCAGCGTGGCGGAAGAGAAAATTAAAAAGCAAGGCGATGAAATCACGATAAAAATGGTAAAAAACCCGGATATCGTCGCTGGCGTTGCCGCACTTTCTGCCCATCGCCCCTTTGTTGTGGGGTTTGCCGCCGAAACAAATAATGTGGAAGAATATGCCCGGCAGAAACGCGCCCGCAAAAACCTTGACCTGATTTGCGCTAACGATGTTTCCCAATCAGATCAAGGCTTTAATAGCGACAACAACGCATTACATCTTTTCTGGCAGGAGGGCGACAAACGTCTGCCGCTGGAACGCAAAGAACTTCTGGGCCACCAATTACTGGACGAGATCGTTACCCGTTATGATGAAAAAAATCGACGTTAAGATTCTGGACCCGCGTGTCGGCAAGCAATTTCCGCTACCGACTTATGCCACCTCCGGTTCCGCCGGACTTGACCTGCGCGCCTGTCTCGACGACGCCGTAGAGCTGGCGCCAGGCGCAACAACGTTGCTGCCAACCGGTCTGGCAATTCATATTGCCGATCCGTCGCTCGCTGCGGTTATTCTGCCGCGTTCAGGGCTGGGCCATAAGCATGGTGTGGTGCTGGGTAATCTGGTTGGTCTGATTGACTCGGATTATCAGGGGCAACTGATGGTTTCCGTCTGGAACCGCGGCCAGGACAGCTTCACTATCGTTCCGGGCGAGCGCATCGCGCAAATGGTGTTTGTACCGGTTGTGCAGGCAGAATTTAATCTGGTGGAAGAGTTCGACGCGACTGAACGCGGCGAAGGCGGCTTTGGCCATTCCGGGCGTCAGTAAACCGCTCTATTTAACGCATCACACGGCGAAATAACGCGATAACATCACCGCAAACGCACATTGTTTGCGGTCGCCGTGTGGTCGCTCGCCTGACAAGTGTTTATTTTCAGGGGTATTTTAGAACATGGCAGAAAAACAAACTGCGAAAAGGAATCGCCGCGAGGAAATACTTCAGTCTCTGGCGCTGATGCTGGAATCCAGCGATGGAAGCCAGCGTATTACTACCGCGAAACTGGCCGCTTCCGTTGGCGTATCCGAAGCCGCGCTGTACCGTCATTTCCCCAGTAAAACGCGCATGTTCGATAGCCTGATTGAGTTTATCGAAGATAGCCTGATCACCCGCATTAATCTGATTTTAAAGGATGAGAAAGACACCACCACGCGCCTGCGCCTGATTATGCAGCTAATCCTCGGCTTCGGTGAACGTAACCCTGGCTTAACGCGCATCATGACCGGCCACGCGCTGATGTTTGAGCAGGATCGCTTGCAAGGGCGCATTAACCAGCTCTTCGAACGCATTGAAGCGCAGCTGCGCCAGGTCCTGCGCGAGCGCAAAATGCGTGAAGGCGAGGCCTATGCCACTGACGAAACGCTGCTGGCAAGCCAGTTGCTGGCGTTTTGTGAAGGGATGCTGTCGCGCTATGTACGCAGTGAATTTAAATACAGCCCAACCGACGACTTTGACGCCCGCTGGCCGCTGCTCGCCGCGCAACTGCAATAATCTCTCTTTATGCAGCCTTTGTGGCTGCATTCTCATTTTCCGGCAATCTGTGAAAAGGCCCAACGCAATTCGTTGAGATGCCAGATGTTGCACCGCCCACTATTTCCTAACCTCTTTCTGACAATATCGTTCCACTTAAGCGAAATAACCTCTTAAATACCCTACAAATAAGGAGACGCTTGATGGCAACATCACGTCGGGAACTGTTGAAACTGAGCGGAATTGCTACCGCCTCATTACTCCTCAGCCAGAAAAGCATTGCCGCCTGGGCTCCTTCTGCCCGCTACCCCGATCCCAGTATCGTCGCGCTGGATGACAGCTTTCGAAACTATATGGTTTCCAGCGCTAAAGTGGAGCAAATCGCCACTGGCTGCCGATGGGCGGAAGGGCCAGTATGGTTTGGCGATATGCGTATGCTGTTGTGGAGCGACATCCCCAACAATGCGGTGATGCGCTGGGATGAAGCCACCGGTGAAACCCGCCTTTTTCGCCATCCGTCAAACAATGCCAACGGCCACGCCCGTGACAGGCAAGGGCGGTTGATCAGCTGCGAGCACGATACCCGGCGGATCACGCGCACCGAGTATGACGGTACGATTACGGTGCTGGCCGACAGCTTTGACGGCAAACCGCTGAACTCGCCAAACGATATCGCGGTGAAATCAGATGGCACCATCTGGTTTACCGATCCGCCATTTGGCATTGCCGGGTTTTACGAAGGGCATAAAGCGGCAGCGCAGCTCCCGCAGAATGTCTACCGGCTCGATCCACAAGCCCGCAAACTGGAAGTGATCCTTGACGATGTCAAAGGCCCGAACGGTATCTGCTTCTCGCCAGACGAAAAAACGTTGTATGTCGTAGAGAGCCGCGCCACGCCAAACCGGCTGATTCTGGCGTGGGACATTGTCGATAACCAGCTGAAAAATAAGCGCGTACATATCGACTGCGGCAACGGCACGGCCGATGGTATTGCCTGCGATATGGACGGCAATCTGTGGTGCGGCTGGGGAATGGGTACGGAAGAACTGGACGGCGTGCGCATCTTCAATACGCAGGGAAAAGCGATTGGCATGATTCATTTGCCGGAGCGCTGTGCCAATCTCTGCTTTGGCGGTGAACAGCGTAATCGCCTGTTTATGGCCTCCAGCACTTCAGTTTATTCACTCTATGTGAACACGCAGGGCACAAAACTGTTATGACACACGCCCGGCAGGCACCTCCTGCCGGGCACTACGGTTATACGCCGTACTGTTCGCGATACGCGCGAACCGCAGCCAGGTGATCGGCCATCTCCGGCTTCTCTTCCAGATACGCAATCAAATCTTTCAGCGTGATAATTGAAATCACTTTGCAGCCGTAATCACGCTCCACTTCCTGAATCGCGGAGATATCAGCGCGGCCGCGCTCCTGGCGATCCAGCGAAATCAGCACGCCAGCCAGCGTCGCGCCATTGGCCTGGATAATTTCCATCGACTCGCGGATAGCGGTGCCCGCGGTAATGACGTCATCCACCAGCATTACACGGCCCTGTAACGCGCTGCCGACCAGATTACCGCCTTCACCGTGATCTTTCGCTTCTTTACGGTTAAAGCAGTACGGAACATCGCGCTCATGATGTTCCGCCAGCGCCACCGCAGTGGTAGTCGCAATCGGAATACCTTTATAAGCCGGGCCAAACAGCAGGTCGAAATCAATCCCGGAATCCACCAACGCTTCGGCGTAAAAACGACCTAACAGAGCCAGATCGCGCCCGGTATTAAATAGTCCGGCGTTGAAGAAATAGGGGCTTTTACGCCCGGATTTCAGCGTGAATTCGCCAAACTTCAGTACCTGCTTATTAAGCGCAAATTCAATAAACTGACGCTGATACGCTTTCATGGATTCGCTCCTCATCTCACTTTTCAATTTACAGATTACGCAAAATAGTTCGCGCAGCATCGCGAAGGCAACCAGAGCCTGCCGCTAACAAAGAGGCTGCGTGAAGTATGACGCGCAAAAAAAAGGGCGACTCTCAGTCGCCCTTATAATTAATTCGCCAGCGCCGCTTTCTGCGTCGCGATAATCGATTCGATTCCCCCTCTGGCCAGCGCCAGCAGGGCCAATAACTCTTCGTGGGAGAATGGTTCGCCTTCCGCCGTGCCCTGAACTTCAATCATGCGGCCATCTTCGGTCATCACCACGTTCATATCGGTCCCGGCGGCGGAGTCTTCCACATACTCCAGATCGCACACGGCCTCGCCGTTAACGATACCCACGGATACGGCGGCAACCATGCCTTTCATCGGATTGGTTTTCAGTTTCCCGGCCGCAACCAGTTTGTTCAGTGCATCCGCCAGCGCCACACAAGCACCGGTAATAGACGCGGTACGGGTGCCGCCATCGGCCTGGAGCACGTCGCAGTCGAGCGTGATGGTGAATTCACCCAACGCGTTCAGGTCAACCGCTGCACGCAGCGCACGGGCAATCAGGCGCTGGATTTCCATAGTGCGACCGCCCTGTTTGCCTTTTGCGGCTTCACGCGCGTTGCGGGTATGGGTGGAACGCGGCAGCATGCCATATTCCGCGGTGATCCAACCCTGTCCCTGACCTTTCAGGAAACGCGGCACACCTTCTTCAATAGAGGCGGTGCACAGCACTTTGGTATCACCAAATTCAACCAGCACGGAGCCTTCAGCGTGTTTTGTATAGTTACGGGTCAGGGTGACGGGACGTACCTGAGTGGCGCTACGACCTGCTGGACGCATGATGATTTCTCCGGCTATTCGAATGTGGCTGCGCATTATACTGGCTTACCGTGGTTATTCCTATCCTGATAAGGCCACGAAAGCTATAATCCCCGCATCTCTCTTTAAAAACGGGAACGTCTATGATCCGCAGTATGACCGCCTACGCCCGGCGTGAAATCAAGGGTGAATGGGGCTCAGCCTCCTGGGAACTGCGCTCGGTAAACCAGCGTTATCTGGAAACTTACTTCCGCCTGCCGGAGCAATTCCGCAGCCTTGAACCGGTTGTCCGTGAACGTCTTCGTACCCGTCTGACTCGCGGCAAAGTGGAGTGCAACCTGCGTTTTGAACCCGATTCCAGCGCGCAAGGGGAACTTATCCTCAACGAAAAACTGGCTAAACAGCTGGTATCTGCCGCCAACTGGGTGAAATTGCAGAGTGACGAAGGGGAAATTAATCCGGTAGATATCCTGCGCTGGCCTGGCGTGATGGCCGCACAAGAACAGGATTTGGATGCCATTGCGACACAAATTCTCGCTGCGCTGGACGGTACGCTGGATGACTTTATCGTCGCCCGTGAAACCGAAGGCCAGGCGCTGAAAGCGCTCATTGAGCAGCGTCTGGAAGGTGTAAGTACCGAAGTCGCCAAAGTGCGTGCGCATATGCCGGAAATCCTGCAATGGCAGCGCGAGCGGCTGGTTGCCAAGCTCGAAGAGGCGCAGGTACAACTGGAGAATAATCGCCTTGAGCAGGAACTGGTGCTGATGGCGCAGCGTATCGATGTGGCCGAAGAACTGGACCGGCTCGAAGCGCACGTAAAAGAGACCTACAACATTCTGAAGAAAAAAGAAGCCGTGGGTCGTCGCCTCGACTTTATGATGCAGGAGTTCAATCGTGAGTCAAACACGCTGGCATCCAAGTCGATTAATGCTGAAGTCACCAATTCCGCTATTGAACTGAAAGTGTTGATTGAGCAGATGCGCGAGCAGATTCAGAATATCGAGTAATCTTTTTCGCTCTGTAGCTTTATCATTAAAAAAGCCATTTAAAAAATGGCTTTTTTGTTGAGTTTTATACCGGATAGAGGACACATCGTCTACGAATGATAATCTTCCGGTGTTGTTCCATAAAAGCAGCATTGCTGCTGCTTTTATGTGGAACATGGATATCAGAACTACTTACCGACAACCGTACCCAAAATATTGCTCACAGGAACACTGGAGTTTAATCCCTGAACACCGCCAATGACCCCGAGCAGGTTATTCACCGACTGTGCCGTGATATTAACTACGCCATTGCTGAAAAGATTGCTGTAGTTATAAACACCGCCACCTGCTTTGATGTTAATAACTTTACCGGCAAAAATATCGCCATAGTTATTCAGGTTGTTCGCTACGTTGAAGTTCACTTCATTATCAGAAGAAATAGTATTTCTGTTAGTTAATGAACCTTTTGTCGTGGTAAATGAAACTTTATTTTTCCCAACAAGATATCCTTTGTTCTCAAAAGAGTCACCCATCGTCACTACCAAATCTTTATCCGCAGTGATAACACCCGTCAGATTGCCATTTTTGGCGCTACCGGAGCTGCGGTTATCCAGTGATGCGGCGGAGATATTAACATCACCATAAGACTTGATAACGGCGTAGTCATTGTTTATAGCATTAGCTTTAATATTTGCTGCCGCGCCCCCTACTGTCTGGCTATTGGCATTAGAGAACAGACCGGTGGTAGTAACATCTAATGTACCTGCCTGAGCAATAATACGGCTATTTTCGCTATAGATATTTTTTGCGGTCAGATTAACTGAACGTTTACCAATGAGCCCGCCTTTTTGGTCAGCCATACCAAAATAGAACCCATACGGATCGCCATAGCTGTTACCATTATTATTAAAAAGATTACCTTTGGTGGTGATGTTGATATCATTAACAGCAACAACCAGCGCTGCGTTGCTGTTCACATCACCTGTAGCAGTGATATTGATATCTTTACCGAGCAACATGCCGCCGTAGTTATCAATTAACCCGCCGTTTATGCTCAGTGTTCCTTCATCAGAACGGAGCACACCCACATAGTTTTCAAGTTTGCCGGATGCCGCAACGCTTAAATTACCCACAGCACCGATGCTGCTTGCATAGTTAACCAGATTTTTTGTTTCAATGTTAACGTTTTTCTCTGAAGAGATTTTGCCGTAGTGATTATCGATATTATAGCTGCTCTTAATATCGATATTACCATTCGATGAAATTTGACCATTATTTTCCAGCGCATAGGATGAAATCATAATGCCACCATCGCCAGCAATAATCCCGCGAGAATCACTGCTGCCAACATCGGCGGTCTTCGTATTATTGTTAATCAGGGTACTGTTTTTAGCATCAATTTTGATATGACCATTTACAGTACGGATACGACCACCGGTATTGTCGATAGTATTATAACTATTATTAACTAACTCGATATTCTGAATCGCATCCATAGTACCATTTCTGTTTGCGGCATTCAGAGAGTTAATGCCAATATAGCCGCCGTTAATCTGTCCATCGCTATTGTCAAAGAACCCTGTTTCGAGAGCAACGATTCCACCAGTCAGACCGTATGTTTTTTCCGTTCCGGAGTTACGCAGTGTATTACCATTGGTGTTGATCGCCAGCAACCCAGCCGAAGCCATTTTGCCGTTCATGTTGTTCAGATAGCCGCTACTGATTGCGATGTCTTTACCTGCCTGAATATTACCAAGGCCAGAGTTGTTTAACGTATTTTTGGCAGTATCAATGTACACTGACGCGTCACTGGCAATACTGCCGCCAGAGTTATCAAGATCGCCAGCCAGCTTCATCAGAACAGTGGCATTTGATTTAATCGACGCATTTTTATTATGTAACTGGCCCTGGGCATCAAGGGTAAAGCCCCCCTTACCCGCAGCGATCACACCGCTATTATTTACGCCAGCGCCTTGTTCTGTGCTGATAAGCGTGATTTTGTCCGCATACATTCCTCCCAGCTTCGCAACGTCGAGGCTATTGCTTTTACGGAAACCTTCAGCTCTCACGCTGCCCGTGATTTGATTGTTCGTATTGACATAGTTATTGCCCAGAACGAGCGTCAGATCTTTAGCTACGCCGACATAACCATTGACCGTCACAGCACGAGTAATAAGTTCCGTTGGGGACTCATTAAGCAACTGAGCCTCAACGCTAATATCACCGCTATTAACGGCGTATCCTTTCAGTACACCATTCTGCACATCAGGTGTCCCGGAGGTTAACGTCACCTTATTGGTATTAATAAAGCCGCAGCCCGAACAGGTGATACCCGATGGGTTTGCAATGATCAGATGTGCTTCATCACCCGCAACTTCCAGCATGCCGGCCAGGTTACTACGGCCCGAACGCACTTCGTTGAGAATAATTTTGGCGCTACCGGAAGTCAGGTTACTGTTACCGCTTATCATTCCGCCAAGAGCCGTATTGGCACCATTGGTGCTATTATTAAATATTACCCCTTCCTTTCCCACATTCAATTTGTCATAGATATTATGCGAGAGCCCATTTTCATTGGCTTTATTGATATCTATAACTGGCACATTATTAACAGCTCTGGCCGCTACTGCTCGATTACTGTTAATCATGTCCGCATGGACGACCAACGGCAATGACAAAATAACCGCAGTAGCAATAGGTGTTACTTTAACTAAATAACGTTTTTGTTTCATTGTAACCTCTGAATATGATCTTTAGTTATTTGTGCATGTCTGTATACGGAAATTGTTGTCAATCAGTAATTAAAGAAAAACTGACGCCCAGAAAAATAAACAATATTCGTCCGGGAAGAAGGATTGAAGCCATGGTTATAAATGCTGTTGCTATTCGATTAACAACCGCACCAATAAAATGAATTTAATAACACAACACAGTAAACATCCGAACTCCCTGTCACTGGTTATTCCTTCATTTATTTATCGATAAACATCGACCCACAATTCCATTCACAAATAAAGTGACAACAGGCCATGCTCAAATCGCATTAAAATTCCGACAAATCATTACTGTAAAAGAAAAATTTTCATAACCAGTCTTCCTTTATTTACCAAAGGCGATACTAATTGTATTGTCGCCGCTCTGGCAAGCCTGTTTTATCCCGATAACTAAAAATCATATTTTTCTCACCAATTACACAAAACATATTATTGTAAAAAATAAAAGAAATTAAATTATTAACACCGAGAAATAAATCACACTGTTAAAAAATAGAATATGTTCGATAAACCTAAATCAAAAGAATAAATATTGACTTATCTTTCTTGAGAAAAATAAAATTAAAACGTCACCAAGACATTTATTCAAGGGAAAAGAAATGCGTGAATTAAACACTCAAGAAATTGCAGCAGTTTCCGGTGCGAGCCTGGCCTCCATTGGTAGCTTTTTAGGTTTCCAGGCAGGAAACCTTGCCGACTACCTCACATCAAAAATTGGTCTGTCTACTAACTTCGGCAGCTATACCAGCCAGATTGGCACAGGTATCGGTCAATTATGTTCGCTGAATTTTACTGATGCCAAAGCAAACATTGCCAATGGTTATAACGGCCTGGTAAGTGCATTAATTACAGCTGTTGGCAGCCTTTTTAAAGAATAAAAAACCTGTAATTAACAGGACGAGCCAGTGTATTACTGCTGGCTCTTTTTATTAAAAACCAGCGTTGTTGTCCAAATTTAATGTGACGCTGTTCAATTGATTTATCTCTAAAAATATCAAATGGCTATTCACTGCCCACGGTAAATCCTTGTACTTTCTGTTTTGCGAGCCAGTCCGCCAGTGATGTCACTTCCGGCAGACTTAACCAGCGCCGTATCTGCCGAACACGCTCTGTCCCCACGCCTGGCAGCGTCAGCCATTCTTGTTCTGTCTTGCCAACAAGTTCTTGCCAAAGGCCGATGCCCTGCGCATTTAATGCAGCCTGAGGCAAAGGAATTCCTAACGCGTTAACCCAACGGATAAAAGGATATTGGCGTACCACGTTAAAACGGTGCCAAAGCTTTAGTCCGCGAGCGGGAGAAATACCGGGCGTCGCCTGCAACTGCTCCTTTGTTAATGCCAGCCAGGAAAAGAGATGTTCGAAATGATGTGTCTGATGCAACATCCGCCAACCACTTTCTCCCAGCCCCTCGATCCCCAGTGCTTTTGCAGAACTTAGCCATACCAGCCGGGCAATAAACTGTTCATTGCACTCTGCCGTGGCATAAAAGCAGCTAAGCGATGAAAAAAGCGGAGCCGGTGGAACGGGTTTTTCGCGAACAAGACTACGCCAGACCACACGGTTAAGACGCGGAATACCCTGCCCGGCAAGACTTACAGAAACCTGATCGCCCGGTGCAATATCCAGTTCCTGCCAGCGTCGGACAGAACCAAGATTTACCCTCTGGACGCGTTTATCATCCAGTTGCACAGGTTCAAGCTGTGCAACGACGGCAATTTTCCCGGTACGCCCAACGGCAAACTGAATATCTTTTACGCTGGCGACTTCCTCTACCGGATCATATTTCCATGCCACCACCCAGTCGCCGTGCCCAGGCAACCACGCCTTGCCCTGAGGTTCTGCCCCCGAGCGAACGACGATACCGTCTGTCACGAAGGGCAAGGGTGAGGTAAACCAGCGGGCACGTAAACGCTCCACGTCCTGCACAGTATTGACTGGCACGCTGTAATCGAGCACCTCACTAAATCCGCTCTTACTCAGCGCAACCAGCCGTTGTGCCAGCGTTGCCGGGCCATCCGGCCATGCCCATACAAAGAAATCCAGCTCACGAAGCAGGGCCGGAGCGTCGCGTCGCATCATCGCACCTGCAACCCTGGCTCGGGCATTTAAGCCGCCCGACTGTTTCTGTATATGGTTTTCACGGCGTAGAAAGAGTTCGCCCTGCAAAACGCTGTTCGCCAGCTCGCCGCTAACATTGTTGGGAATCGCCGGGATTGCGTGAACCTTCGCCGTCCAGTCCTCACCCGCCAGCCCATTTCCACGGCTGATCGCCTGTACCAGCTTGCCCTCGCGGTAGACCAGCGTGAGCGCTACGCCATCCACTTTTGGCTGTACCCAGAGATCTTTTTTCCCGGCCATCCACTGTTGCAGCGCCTGCTTATTCGCCAGCTTGCGCACACCGGTATGCGCAACAGGATGAGCGGTATTACCGCCAGGTGGTATTGATGAGTTGAAGGATATTTCGAGCGAAAAGCAGCGCTGCCAATAGGCAAGCCGGGCGTTTAGCCTATCGTACACATCATCGCTGACGTCGCTTGCTCCCGATTTCCAGTACGCCTCATTCCACTGCGCGAGCTGCTGTTGCAAACGACTTACTTCTTCCTGCGCCCGCGAAGGCGACCAGACGGGGCAAGTTGCAAAGCTGAATACGCTCCACAGCAACAGACAAACTGCGGCTCCGGCTCTTCTCCACATAGATATTTCTCCCTTTAGATAGCGCAATCGTTATAACGCCAGGAGGGAACAGCTTTCGATCAATAAACAGGGCGATTGCGAGGCAGGTTCCGGAGATTCGCTACGGTGGTGAAAATTTGCAAACAAAACAGGAAAGCGGGCCGCAAAATGCCATACTGAGAGGGAAAAAGTGTGACAAATGCTACGTCACGTAGCGCTGATGTGTATAATAGGCACGTATGTAAGTTTCCTTTCGCAATTCACATACAAAAGACTCTCATGGCTCAAGGCACGCTATATATTGTTTCCGCCCCCAGCGGCGCGGGTAAATCAAGCCTCATCCAGGCTTTGCTGAAAACCCAACCGTTATACGACACTCAGGTTTCTGTTTCACACACCACGCGCGCACCGCGCCCGGGTGAAGTGCACGGCGAACACTATTTCTTTGTTAATCATGACGAATTTAAAGCCATGATTCACGATGACGCGTTTCTTGAACATGCCGAAGTATTTGGCAACTTTTACGGCACCTCCCGCGCAGCCATTGAGCAAGTACTGGCGACCGGCGTGGATGTGTTCCTGGATATCGACTGGCAGGGCGCGCAGCAAATTCGCACCCGCATGCCGCAGGCGCGCAGCATCTTTATTCTGCCGCCGTCAAAGCTGGAGCTGGATCGTCGCCTGCGTGGACGCGGTCAGGATAGCGAAGAGGTAATCGCAAAGCGGATGGCGCAGGCCGTTGCGGAAATGAGCCATTACGCAGAATATGATTACCTGATTGTGAATGATGATTTCGATACCGCTCTGGGCGATCTGAAAACCATTATTCGCGCCGAACGCCTGCGTATGAGCCGCCAGAAGCAGCGACATGACGCTTTAATCAGCAAACTATTGGCAGACTGAGCCTGGTTTCAGTATCATGCCCAGTCATTTCTTCACCTGTGGAGCATTTTAAGTATGGCACGCGTAACTGTTCAGGACGCTGTAGAGAAAGTAGGTAACCGTTTTGACCTGGTGCTGGTCGCCGCGCGTCGCGCTCGTCAGATGCAGGTTGGCGGTAAAGATCCGTTAGTACCGGAAGAAAACGATAAAACCACCGTTATCGCGCTGCGCGAAATCGAAGAAGGTCTGATCAACAACCAGATCCTCGACGTGCGTGAGCGCCAGGAACAGCAAGAGCAGGAAGCCGCAGAACTGCAGGCCGTTACCGCCATTGCTGAAGGTCGTCGTTAATTAACCTGCAGGTCACCCTTGTATCTGTTTGAAAGCCTGAATCAACTGATTCAAAACTATCTGCCTGAGGATCAAATTAAACGTCTCAGGCAGGCGTATCTCGTTGCACGTGACGCTCACGAGGGCCAGACACGTTCAAGCGGTGAACCCTATATCACGCACCCGGTAGCGGTGGCCTGTATTCTGGCCGAGATGAAACTCGACTACGAAACGCTGATGGCCGCGCTGCTGCATGACGTGATTGAAGATACCCCGGCCACTTACCAGGATATGGAACAACTGTTTGGCAAAAGCGTTGCCGAGTTGGTGGAAGGGGTATCCAAACTTGATAAGCTCAAGTTTCAGGATAAAAAAGAAGCGCAGGCCGAAAACTTTCGCAAGATGATCATGGCGATGGTGCAGGATATCCGCGTCATCCTGATCAAACTGGCCGACCGCACCCATAACATGCGTACGCTGGGCTCGCTTCGCCCGGACAAGCGTCGCCGCATCGCCCGTGAAACTCTCGAAATCTATAGTCCGCTGGCGCACCGTTTAGGTATTCACCACATCAAAACCGAGCTGGAAGAGCTGGGTTTCGAGGCGTTGTACCCGAATCGCTATCGCGTGATTAAAGAAGTGGTGAAAGCCGCACGCGGCAACCGCAAAGAGATGATCCAAAAAATCCTCTCGGAAATCGAAGGGCGTTTACAGGAAGCGGGCATTCCCTGCCGCGTTAGTGGTCGTGAAAAGCACCTCTATTCCATCTATTGCAAGATGGTGCTGAAAGAGCAACGCTTTCACTCGATCATGGATATTTACGCTTTCCGCGTTATCGTTCATGACCTGGATACCTGTTATCGCGTACTGGGTCAGATGCACAGCCTGTACAAACCGCGTCCCGGCCGCGTGAAAGACTACATCGCCATTCCGAAGGCGAACGGCTATCAATCCCTGCACACCTCGATGATTGGTCCGCATGGCGTACCGGTAGAGGTGCAGATCCGTACTGAAGATATGGATCAAATGGCGGAAATGGGGGTTGCTGCGCACTGGGCCTATAAAGAGCACGGCGAGAGCAGTACCACCGCGCAAATCCGCGCTCAGCGCTGGATGCAAAGCCTGCTGGAGCTGCAACAAAGCGCCGGTAGCTCGTTTGAATTTATCGAGAGCGTTAAATCTGATCTCTTCCCCGATGAGATTTATGTTTTCACCCCGGAAGGCCGCATTGTCGAGCTTCCCGCTGGCGCGACACCAGTGGATTTTGCCTACGCGGTACATACGGATATCGGCCACGCCTGCGTCGGCGCACGCGTTGACCGCCAGCCTTATCCGCTGTCACAATCGCTCGCCAGCGGCCAGACGGTAGAGATTATTACCGCGCCGGGCGCCCGCCCGAATGCCGCATGGCTGAACTTTGTCGTCAGCTCAAAAGCGCGCGCGAAAATCCGTCAGATGCTGAAAAACCTCAAGCGCGACGACTCGGTAAGCCTCGGTCGCCGCCTGCTGAACCATGCGTTAGGCGGCAGCCGCAAGCTGGCCGAAATTCCGCAGGAGCATATTCAGCGCGAGCTTGAGCGTATGAAGCTGGCGACGCTTGACGATCTTTTGGCTGAAATCGGCCTTGGCAACGCCATGAGCGTCGTGGTCGCGAAAAACCTGCAACAAGGGGAAGCGGTGCAAGCCGCGCCAACGCCGTCCAATTCCAGCGGCAACGGTCATTTGCCGATCAAAGGCGCAGATGGCGTGCTGATCACCTTTGCCAAATGCTGCCGTCCGATCCCCGGCGACCCGATTGTCGCTCACGTCAGCCCGGGTAAAGGGCTGGTTATCCACCATGAGTCCTGCCGTAATATTCGTGGCTACCAGAAAGAGCCCGAGAAGTTTATGGCTGTAGAGTGGGATAAAGAGACCGCGCAGGAATTTATCACCGAAATCAAGGTGGATATGTTCAACCATCAGGGAGCGCTGGCCAACCTCACGGCGGCAATTAATACGGCCTCATCCAACATTCAGAGTCTGAATACGGAAGAGAAAGATGGCCGCGTGTACAGCGCTTTCATCCGACTGACGGCGCGCGATCGCGTCCATCTGGCGAATATCATGCGTAAAATCCGCGTGATGCCAGATGTGATTAAAGTCACCCGCAACAGAAACTAATTGTATGAATTCTCAACGTTATGCGCGTATTCGCGAGATGCTCGCCAGACGTCAGCCCGATCTGACAGTTTGCATGGAGCAGGTTCACAAGCCCCATAACGTCTCTGCCATTATCCGCACCGCGGACGCCGTCGGCGTGCATGAAGTCCACGCTGTCTGGCCAAGCAACCGCATGCGCACCATGGCCTCCTCCGCCGCAGGCAGTAATAGCTGGGTGGAAGTGAAAACACACCGTACCATTGGCGATGCTGTCGGCGTGCTGAAAGCGCGTGGCATGCAGGTACTCGCCACGCATCTGTCGGACAAAGCGGTCGACTTTCGCGAGATTGACTACACGCGCCCGACCTGCATTCTGATGGGCCAGGAGAAAACCGGGATCACGCAGGAAGCCCTGGATCTGGCGGATCAGGACATCATCATTCCGATGATCGGCATGGTGCAATCGCTCAACGTTTCCGTGGCCTCAGCATTAATTCTGTATGAAGCGCAGCGTCAGCGGCAAAACGCCGGTATGTACCAGCGTGAAAACAGTATGCTGCCGGATGAAGAGCAGCAGCGCCTGCTGTTCGAAGGGGGTTACCCGGTGCTGGCGAAAGTCGCGAAACGCAAAGGGCTGCCTTACCCGCACGTCAATTCGGAAGGCCAAATTGAAGCCGAGCCCGCGTGGTGGGCCACTATGCAGGCGGCGGGATAACCGATGAAAGGTAAGCTGCTCGACGCGGTGCCCTTAAGTTCGCTGACCGGCGTCGGCGCGGCCCAGAGCAGCAAACTGGCGAAAATCGGTCTGCACACCGTGCAGGATTTGCTGCTTCACCTGCCGCTGCGTTACGAAGATCGCACCCAGCTTTACCCCATTGCTGACCTGCTGCCGGGCATCTACGCCACGGTGGAAGGCGAAGTGCTGAACTGCAATATCACTTTCGGTGGTCGCCGGATGATGACCTGCCAGATCAGCGACGGTTCCGGCATCCTCACCATGCGCTTTTTCAACTTCAACGCGGCGATGAAAAACAGCCTCGCCACGGGCCGCCGCGTGCTGGCCTACGGCGAAGCAAAGCGCGGGAAGTATGGTGCGGAGATGATCCACCCGGAATACCGCGTGCAGGGCGATCTCAGCACTCCCGAATTACAGGAAACGCTTACGCCGGTTTATCCCACCACCGAAGGGATTAAGCAGGCGACATTGCGCAAACTGACCGACCAGGCGCTGGAACTGCTGGCGACCTGCGCCATCAGCGAACTGCTGCCGCCTGAGCTGGCACAGGGCATGATGAGCCTGCCGGAAGCGCTGCACACGCTGCATCGCCCGCCGCCGTCATTGCAACTGGCCGAACTTGAAGCGGGTACGCATCCAGCGCAGCGTCGTTTGATCCTTGAAGAATTACTGGCGCATAACCTGAGTATGCTGGCGCTGCGCGCCGGGGCTCAGCGCTATCATGCGCAGCCGCTCGTTGCCAAAGATGAACTGAAGCAAGGCCTGCTGGCGTCGCTACCGTTTAAACCAACCGGCGCACAGGCGCGGGTTGTGGCGGAAATCGAGCGCGATATGGCGCTGGATATCCCGATGATGCGCCTGGTACAGGGCGATGTCGGCTCCGGTAAAACGCTGGTTGCCGCACTGGCCGCGTTACGGGCGATCGCCAACGGTAAACAGGTGGCGATGATGGCACCGACCGAACTGCTGGCTGAGCAGCACGCCAACAATTTCCGCAACTGGTTTGCGCCGCTCGGTATCGAAGTGGGCTGGCTGGCGGGAAAACAAAAAGGGAAGGCGCGCCAGGCACAGCAGGATGCCATTGCTAATGGCGAAGTGCAGATGGTGGTGGGCACGCACGCTATTTTCCAGGAGCAGGTGCAGTTTAACGGCCTCGCGCTGGTGATTATCGATGAGCAACACCGCTTTGGTGTCCACCAGCGTCTGGCGTTGTGGGAGAAAGGCCAGCAGCAGGGTTTCCATCCGCACCAGTTAATCATGACGGCCACCCCGATTCCGCGCACGCTGGCGATGACCGCCTATGCCGATCTCGATACGTCGGTTATCGACGAACTACCGCCGGGCCGCACACCAGTAACCACCGTCGCCATCCCGGATACGCGCCGCAACGATATTATCGATCGCGTGCGCAACGCCTGTATCGACGAAGGCCGTCAGGCCTACTGGGTGTGTACGCTGATTGAAGAGTCCGATCTTCTGGAAGCGCAGGCGGCGGAAGCCACCTGGGAAGAGCTGAAGCTCGCACTGCCAGAGCTGAATGTCGGACTGGTGCATGGCCGCATGAAGCCAGCGGAAAAGCAGGCAGTCATGCAGGCCTTTAAACAGGGCGAGCAGCATCTGCTGGTCGCCACCACGGTAATTGAAGTTGGCGTGGATGTGCCCAATGCCAGCCTGATGATTATCGAAAACCCGGAGCGGCTCGGCCTTGCGCAACTCCACCAGCTCCGCGGGCGCGTTGGGCGCGGCGCGGTAGCCTCGCACTGCGTTTTGCTCTACAAATCCCCGCTCTCAAAGACAGCGCAAAAACGCTTACAGGTGCTGCGCGACAGCAACGACGGTTTTGTCATTGCGCAAAAGGATCTGGAAATTCGCGGCCCCGGCGAACTGCTCGGAACCCGCCAGACCGGCAATGCGGAATTCAAAGTCGCCGATCTGCTGCGCGACCAGGCGATGATCCCGGAAGTTCAGCGCGTCGCCCGCCATATTCACGAGCGTTATCCGCAGCTTGCAACAGCTTTAATCGAACGCTGGATGCCGGAAACAGAACGCTACTCCAACGCCTGAGTTTCAGGACCTTAGCCGGTAGAAAGAACATCCCTTCGAAAAGTATGTTTTTAACATAGCAACCGTTTGCTTTTACCAAACAGTCCGATAAAATCAGCGCTTTTCCATCAGGGGATTGTCTGAGATGTCCTTAAACACCATCGAGTCCGAAAATGCGCAACCGGTTGCGCAGACTCAACCCAGCGAGCTGATCTATCGCCTTGAAGACCGCCCGCCGCTGCCGCAAACCCTGTTTGCCGCACTGCAACACCTGCTGGCGATGTTTGTTGGCGTGATTACGCCCGCGCTGCTGATCTGCCAGGCGCTGGGGCTACCGGCTCAGGACACTCAGCACATCATCAGCATGTCGCTGTTCGCCTCCGGCGTCGCTTCCATCATCCAGATTAAAGCCTGGGGCCCGGTGGGTTCCGGTCTGCTGTCGATCCAGGGCACCAGCTTCAACTTCGTTGCGCCATTGATTATGGGCGGCACGGCGCTAAAAACCGGCGGTGCGGATGTGCCAACCATGATGGCTGCGCTGTTCGGCACCCTGATGCTGGCAAGCTGTACCGAAATGGTTATCTCGCGCATTCTGCCGCTGGCACGCCGCATTATTACTCCGCTGGTCTCCGGCGTGGTGGTGATGATTATCGGCCTGTCGCTGATCCAGGTTGGTCTGACTTCCGTCGGCGGCGGTTTTGCCGCGATGGGCAATCACACCTTCGGCGCGCCGAAAAACCTGCTGCTGGCGGGCGTGGTGCTGGCGATCATTATTCTGCTCAACCGTCAGCGTAACCCGTACCTGCGTATTGCTTCGCTGGTGATTGCCATGGCGGTCGGTTATGTACTGGCGCTGTTTATGGGCATGCTGCCGGAATATAGCGCGCCAGCGAACGCCTTTATGGTGCCAACGCCGCTCTATTACGGCCTGAGCATCGACTGGAATCTGCTGCTGCCACTGATGCTGGTGTTTATGATCACCTCGCTGGAAACCATCGGCGACATCACCGCCACCTCTGACGTTTCCGAGCAGCCCGTCGCCGGCCCGCTGTACATGAAGCGCCTGAAAGGCGGCGTGCTGGCGAACGGCATCAACTCGTTTGTTTCGGCGGTGTTCAACACTTTCCCGAACTCCTGCTTTGGCCAGAACAACGGCGTTATTCAGCTGACCGGCGTCGCCAGCCGCTACATCGGTTTCTTCGTGGCGCTGATGCTGGTTGTGCTGGGTCTGTTCCCGGCGGTCAGCGCTTTCGTTCAGCAGTTACCTGAGCCGGTACTCGGCGGCGCAACGCTGGTGATGTTCGGTACGATTGCCGCTTCCGGCGTGCGTATCGTCTCCCGCGAGCCGCTGAACCGCCGCGCGATTATGATTATCGCGCTGTCGCTGGCCGTAGGCCTTGGCGTTTCCCAGCAGCCGCAGATCCTGCAATTCGCGCCGGACTGGCTGAAAAACCTGCTCTCCTCCGGTATCGCCGCTGGCGGTATCACCGCAATTGTATTGAATCTGATTTTTCCGCCAGAGAAAAACTGATCGCGCCACGGCAGCCGGGCTTACCGGCTGCCGCTGTCATCTCCTTTCATCATTCCGCCCTTGAGCATTGCGCATAAATCGTGCATAACTGCCTGATTGACACTTCGGGGATGGAAGATCATGAAATTTCTTGGAAAGCTGCTGTTCGTTGTCGTTATCGTCCTGCTACTGGCGATAGTGGCCGCTTATTTTCTGCTGCAAACCCGTTGGGGTGCGACACAGGTCAGCAACTGGGTAAATAACAACAGCGACTATCACCTCACTTTTGATGCGATAGAACATCGCTTCTCCTCGCCTTCCCATGTGTTACTGAAAAACGTCAATTTCGGCCGCAAAGGCAACCCGGCGACGCTGGTCGCTAAAACGGTAGATATTGGCCTGAGCAGCCGCCAGTTGACCGATCCGCTGCACGCCGACACCATTTTATTGCAGGATGGCACGCTCAATTTCTCCCCGTCTGCCGCGCCGCTTCCTTTCCAGGCCGATCGCCTGCAACTCAATAATATGGCGTTCAATAGCCCGACCACGGGCTGGGATCTGAGTGCGCAACGGGTGATGGGTGGTGTCTCGCCCTGGCAGCCAGTGTCCGGCAATGTGCTGGGCAGTAAAACGCAAATCCAGATGAGCGCCGGTTCGCTGACGTTAAACGGCGTTCCGGCCAGCAACGTGCTTATTCAGGGCAGTATCGACAAAGATGTTGTTACCCTGACGACTATCGGCGCGGACATGGCGCGCGGCTCCCTGACCGGCGATGCGAAACGCACTGCCGATGGCGGCTGGGTGGTGAATAACCTGCGCCTGAACGATATTCGCCTGCAAAGCGATAAAACCCTGCTCGATTTCTTCAATCCGCTGACCACGCTGCCATCATTACAGATTGGCCGTGTCGACGTGACGGACGCGCGTTTACAGGGGCCGGGATGGGCGGTTACCGATCTCGATCTGAGCCTGAGCAATTTGACGCTGATTAAAGGCGACTGGCAAAGCGACGACGGCAGGCTGTCGATGAACGCCAGCGAGTTTATTTACGGCTCGCTGCACCTGTTCGACCCGATCCTGAATGCCAACTTTTCTGCGCAGGGAATTGCGCTACAGCAGTTCACCTCGCGCTGGGAAAACGGCATGGTGCGCACCTCCGGTAACTGGTATCGCGCGGGCCATGCGCTGGTGCTCGACGACGCCGCGTTCGCCGGGCTGGAGTACACGCTGCCGGAAAACTGGAAGCAACTGTGGATGGACGATCTGCCGTCGTGGCTGAACACGGTAACGCTGAAGAAATTCAGCGCCAGCCGCAACCTGGTGATTGATATCGATCCGACGTTCCCGTGGCAACTCACCGCGCTGGATGGTTATGGCGACAACCTGCAACTGGTGCGCGAAGGGAAATGGGGCGTCTGGGGCGGTAGCGCAAAACTGAATGCCGCTGCGGCAACATTCAACCGCGTGGACGTGCGCCGCCCGTCGCTGGCGCTGAATGCCAACGGCAACATGGTCAATATTACCGAGCTGAGCGCCTTCACCGACAAAGGGTTGCTGGAGGCTAAAGCTGTGGTTTCACAAACGCCGGATCGCAGCGTTAATGTCAGCCTGAACGGACGCGGCGTACCGCTGAATGTGCTCCAGGAGTGGGGCTGGCCGACGTTACCGATTAGCGGCGATGGCAACCTGCAACTGACCGCCAGCGGCAGTGTACGCGCCGATGCGCCACTGAAGCCCAGCGTCAACGGCGAGTTATCTGCGGTTAACGTACAGAAACAGCAGGTAAAACAGAGCATGCATGGCGGCGTGGTATCGGGAGGTGTGGTTGCACCTCCGGCAGAGCCTGCACCGACACAGCCCGCGCCCTGAGATCTGATATTGCCGGATGGCGCTAACACTTATCCGGCCCGACAAATACCGGCATTATCTACGGGAAACTGTAGGCCGGGTAACGCAGTGCCACCCGGCGACAATCAATCCTCAGCAGTCCAGGCCCGGCCAGCAACAACATCCTCTCCGGGAATCGCAGGCCGGGCTGCCATCCAGCAACGTCCTTCAAAGCGTAATACGCACTTCACTACCCTGCGGCGTAATCACCACACCCAGCGCGCTGCCGGACTGCGTTGCGCCCTGCACACCGGCAATCTGTGCGACATTGCGCAGGCACAGCGTCCAGTTACGTCCTGCACCGTCAGCCTGAACCGTAATCACACCATTTGCACGTTTCGTCCGCAGACGGAAGATCACCGCGCCGCTGGCATCCGGTACTTCGCACAACGCTTCACACCCGTCATCCAGCGCAAAAAGCTGGAATGCCGTACCCTCATGCCAGGCATAATCCGGGCGTTGATCGTTACTGCCCAGCGCCAGTAGCGCGTTGTCACGCACATAAACTGGCAGGCTCATAAAGTTGTGGCGCTGTTTATGCCAGCGGCTGCCGATCTGTACGTCGTTGTGCCACAGGTGCGTCCAGCGTCCTTCCGGCAGATAAAACTGTACATCGCCCGCTTCGCTGAACACCGGCGCAACCAGCAGCGCATCGCCGAGCATATACTGCCTGTCGAGAAAGTCGCAGGCAGGATCGTCCGGGAAGGCCAGCATCATGGCGCGCATCATCGGCACGCCGGATTCATGCGCCTGCGCAGCCTGGCGATAAAGGTACGGCATCAGGCGACATTTCAGTTGCGTGAAGTGACGCACCACATCGCAGGATTCTTCATCGTACGCCCACGGCACACGGTAGGATTTACTGCCATGCAGGCGGCTATGGCTGGAGAACAGCCCGAACGCGCACCAGCGTTTGTAGACATGCGCAGGCGCGGTATTTTCGAAGCCGCCGATATCGTGGCTCCAGAAGCCAAAACCGGAAAGACCAATGGATAACCCGCCGCGCAGGCTTTCAGCCATCGATTCGTAGTTGGCGTAGCAGTCGCCGCCCCAGTGAACCGGGAACTGTTGCGCGCCCACGGAAGCCGAACGGGCAAACAGTACCGCATCCTGCTCGCCAACCGTCTCTTTCAGCACGTTCCACACCAGTTCGTTGTAGATGTACGCATAATGGTTGTGCATCTTCTGCGGGCACGCGCCGTTATGCCACATCACATCGGTCGGAATGCGTTCGCCAAAGTCGGTTTTGAAGCAGTCCACGCCCATCGCTACCAGGCCTTTGAGCTTATCGGCATACCACTGGCAGGCTTCCGGGTTGGTAAAATCATAAATCGCCAGCCCCGGTTGCCATTTGTCCCACTGCCACAGCGAGCCATCCGGGCGTTTCAGCAGGTAACCCTTTTCTTTCAGTTCGCGGAAAACGGGCGATTTCTGCCCGATGTAGGGGTTGATCCAGACACAGATTTTCAGCCTGCGCGCTTTCAGCCGCTTCATCATGCCAGCCGGATCCGGGAAGGTCTGCGGGTCCCATTCGAAATCGCACCACTGGAAGGCCTTCATCCAGAAGCAGTCAAAGTGGAACACATGCAGCGGTAACTGGCGTTCGGCCATGCCATCGATAAAACTGTTCACCGTCGCTTCGTCGTAGTTGGTGGTGAACGAAGTGGTCAGCCACAGACCGAATGACCACGCGGGCGGCAGCGCCGGGCGGCCGGTGAAGCAGGTATAGCGATCCAGCACCGCCTGCGGCGTCGGCCCGTCGATAACGAAATACTCCAGGTGCTCGCCTTCAACGCTGAACTGCACTTTGGAGACCTTCTCCGAACCGATTTCAAACTCCACGGCTTCCGGGTGATTAACCAGCACGCCGTAACCGCGATTGGTCAGATAGAAGGGGATATTTTTGTACGACTGCTCGGTGCTGGTGCCGCCATCACGGTTCCAGGTTTCCACCGCCTGGCCGTTGCGCACCAGCGCGGTAAAGCGCTCGCCAAGGCCATACACCGTTTCGCCTACGCCGAGATCCAGACGCTCGAACAGGTAGTTGCGCCCACGGTTGCCATCCTGCACGTAGCCATTATTTTTCAACTGACTGCCGGTGATGCGCTCGCCATCGCGCAGAAAATCGATCGCCCAGTTGTCGCCTTTCCCCACACGAACGCTAAGCGAACCGCTTTGCAGCTCGGCAAATTCGTCGGTGTTGTGCATTTCCACGTGAACATTTTGCGCAACGTTAAGCGGGAAATGCGGGCCGTTATCCAGCGCGCCCTGAAAATGCTCAATGCGCACACCGATAATCCCTTCCTGCGGCGAGAAAAAGCGCAGCGTAAACAAAGGGGTATCCAGTTGCCAGGTGCGCTCACGCACATCGCGCGGGGCGGCATAAACCACCATCTCATTGCCCTGCTGTTCAACCTCAAAGACCTGAACCGGCTGGATTAACGTCAACCCCGGCTGGATAAGCCAGTTGCCATCACTAATTTTCATCTGTCACTCCTTACTGTAATTCTTCCCGGGCAGAAACATGGCCAAACCTCTGTTCACCGCGGTGCTCGCCACGCGCCAGTTGCGCCATGATCGATTTCAGGAACGGGGTTTTCAGCGTGTAAAAACGTTTGGCGATAATGGCGCTGAGCAGGTAGCAGAGCGCCGGAACCAGCGTGAACAGGGCAATAATGATGCTAATGGTGGTGCTGTTCTGGCTGTGAGCCGCGGCATCGTAACCGCCACCGGCCAGCGCCCAGCCAATCAACGCGCCGCCAAGGGCAAGGCCGAGTTTCAGCACAAACAGCGTACCGGCAAAGCTGATGCCGGTAAGGCGCTTACCATTACACCATTCGCCGTAATCGACGGTGTCGGACATCATCACCCACTGGATTGGCGTCACCAGTTGGTGCAGCACACCGATAACAAAGATAAAGATGAACATCGTAACGCTGGCCTGGATCGGCACGAAGAACATGGCGATGCTCAGCACGGTGAGCGCGGCGTTAGTCCACCAGAAAATGGTGACTTTACATTTCCAGTCGGTCAGCGGTTTCGCCAGTGCGCTGCCAATCAGATTGCCGACGCAGTAGGTGGTGAGGAACGCGGTAAAGATAGCGGCATCGCCCATGATCCAGGTGACGTAATACATCATCGCGCCGCCGCGCACGCAGACGGCGAGGATGTTGAGGATGGTCAGCGCGCCGACAATTCGCCACTGGTCGTTCTGCCAGATATCGCGCAGATCTTCTCGCATTGAGGTGGTGCTCGGCGGTGCCTGGATACGCTCTTTGGTGGTGAAGAAGCAGAATGCCAACATCATAAAGGCAACCACCGAGAGCACCGCAATCCCGCCCTGGAAACCGGCAACTTTGTCTTCGCCACCAATTAATTTCACCAGCGGCATCATCAGCACCGTGGAGAGCATGCCGCCTGCGGTGGCGAGCACGAAGCGCCAGGATTGTAGCGAGATGCGCTGTGTCGGGTCATTAGTGATAACGCCGCCGAGCGCGCAATAAGGAATATTGACCACGGTGTAAAGCAGGGTGAGTAACGTATAAGTTACAGCGGCATAAATCATTTTGCCGCTCGTGCTGAGATCCGGCGTGCTGTAGGCCAGCACGCAGACCACGCCAAACGGCAGCGCGCCGAAGATAATCCACGGGCGGAATTTCCCCCAGCGGCTGCGCGTGCGGTCGGCAAGCAGCCCCATGCACGGGTCGGAAATGGCGTCTAACGCGCGCGCCAGCAGGAACATGGTGCCGACAAACCCGGCGGGAATACCGAAAATATCGGTATAGAAAAACATCATGTACAACATCACGTTATCGAAGACGATATGGCTGGCGGCATCGCCCATCCCGTAGCCAATTTTTTCTTTCACGGAAATAATCTGACTGTCCATTTTTGTTTCCTTTACGCGTGAAAAGTGCACAGAGAGCGGTTTCACACGTTGTAAACGATTGGTTTTCAGCCGGGTATTGCGATTTCTTGTTATCAATTTACGTTTATTCTTTTCTGTGATCGCTCCCCCTTTCACCGAAGCGAAGCGGCTAAGCGATGGAAAAGATAAGGATTTATCTTAAACGACCGATTTTACTGGCCGCACAATGAGAAAAATTCTGATGAGGGTATGTGGTAAATGACTGAAAGTAGCTATAATGCGCCCCGCCTCCATGTAGCAATGCAGGCGCGGAAGATCGTCATCTCCGGTGAGGTGGCTGGACTTCAAATCCAGTTGGGGCCGCCAGCGGTCCCGGGCAGGTTCGACTCCTGTGATCTTCCGCCAAAGTCCCTCCATGTATACCTTTGTAAAAAAATAGAAATTAATACCCGTTTGGTTTATAAATAAAGTCTGTAAAAAAGACATTAATTTATTCTCAATTTTTTGCTATTAGGAATAGAATTTATGGAAAATTTAAAAATTGAAAATTTTCTTTCTATACAAAAAATAGATATCACCTTAAAGAAAATTAATATTTTTATTGGCCCTCAAGCACAAGGGAAAAGCGTAATTGCAAAACTCATAAAATATTTCAAAGATTATCCAACAAACGTCATTCGACATGTGTCCGATGGTAAAACTAAAAGAGATATACTTAAAGAAGAAAAGATAAGATTCATTAAGATATTCCCTCAACAATACTGGAGCAATGATTGTTTCAAAATTACTTATTCAAATAAGCATTATAGTATTGAGATTTCTAATAATGAAAAGCAGAAGTTCAGCATTACGATTTCGGAAAGGCTAACAAAAACAATACAGAAACTACGGCTTGTACTAAAAAAAGATAATGATATGCCAATTGAGGCACCGATTAATAGCACCATAGAAAGACGAAAAAAGAAAGATGTCGATCAAGAATTGCGCAAAGTTCTCTGCCAAGAACTATTCTCCACAAGTGACATAAAAATTGAAAGCGTTATGTATATTCCTGCTGGTAGGTCATTTTTCGCCAACTTGCAAAAGAATGTATTTTCCTTCCTGTCAAGCAGTATCGAAATTGACTATTTCCTGACTGAATTTGGTGCTATTTATGAACAAACAAAAAAAATAATGTCGCAAAGAGTTTTATCCGAATTTCTTCAAAAAGAAGTACCATCCTCTGTAAATAAACTTGTGGAAACCTTAATTTGCGGTAAGTACATTTCTGAAAAAGGAGAGGATTTTATTAAGGACAATTCAAAAAAAATCAATTTAAATAACTCCAGCTCAGGGCAACAAGAATCCTTACCGATGGCGTTAATGTTATCAACCTGGCCGTATCTGGCTTCTAATTATGAAAGAAGTTTCATAATAGAAGAACCAGAAGCACATCTCTTCCCTTCTGCGCAATCAATCGTAGTATCACTGATAGCAGCCGCATACAACAAAGCAGAAAATTTCTGTAGCTATACCATAACAACTCATAGCCCATATATTTTGAGTGCATTAAACAATCTCATCCAAGCTGGGAACACCTTACGGTCAATTTCAAAAGATAATTTACATTTAAAGGAAGAATTATTTAAAATTGTTCCAGAAAGCCAAATCGTTAATTTTGATGATGTTACTGCCTATATGGTAAATAATGGTAAGCTGATCAATATCATAGATCATGAACTTAAAATTTTAGACGCAAATGAAATAGATAGAATATCATCAGTATTTTCTGACACCTTCGATAAACTCATTGAAATGGAATGCTGTCAATAAGGAGAGTAAAATGTGCTTAAAGTGTCAGGGTACAACAAAAAACAAAAAAATTGTTCTCTCGGAAAAAGGAACAGCCACACAGTTAACTGTGAACAACGAAGAAGCATTAGAAACAACTCATAAACTTATTGATGGGTGTGTAATTGTAAATGGTGAAAGATGTGATCATTATCTAAAGATTTTGAATGGAGATAAAATATCACATCTTTTTGTTGAACTTAAAGGAAGTGATGTCGAGAAAGCAGCCAGACAAATAACTACCACAATAAAATCAGGTTGTACCCCCATCGATAAAAACGAGCAAAAATATGCAGCCATCGTCAGCACAAGAAATCCTTTAAGTTCTACTGAAACGGCCAAAATAAAGAAAAAGATGCTCAAAGAAGAGAAAGTATTTCTTCACTTTTATAAAATGAAAGCACAAGAAAAAATAAGTAAGTTTTCTTAATGTTAATAAGATAAGCCCTGTTGATGGACTGACCCCATAAAGTTGGACAGTTCATGTTAAGCGGCTTTCAGGGCCTGGGTTCGGTACTCTACCGGACTCAGGCCTTTTAATTTCAGGCTTATCCGCTTGTTGTTGTAGTAACAGATGTATTCCTCTATCGCCTTTCTCAGTTCGTTGACACTGTCCCACCTGCTCAGATAAAAACACTCCGATTTCAGCGTACCGAAGAAGTTCTCCATCACTGCATTATCCAGGCAGTTTCCTTTGCGCGACATACTTTGTGTCATGCCCCGCGCCTTTAACTTTGCCTGATAGCCTGCCATCCGATACTGCCAGCCCTGATCCGAGTGCAGAAGGGGGGTATCTTCCGGGCTCAGCTTTGAGAAGGCTTTGCTCAGCATGGTATTTACCATCGCCATCACCGGCTTTTCTGACAGGCTGTATGAGATGATTTCCCGGTTAAACAGATCGAGAACCGGCGACAGGTACAGCTTTTTACCCTGTACCGGGAACTCTGTTACATCCGTAACCCATTTTTCATTGGCTTTTGAGGCACCGAAGTTCCGGCTCAGGATATTGGGCGCTGCCTTGCCCGTTTCCCCTTTCCAGGCACGATATTTCTTCACCCTTATCAGAGACCGGAGCAACAGCTCTCCCATCAGCCGCTGCACTGTTTTATGGTTTACCAGCAGCCCCTGTTTTCTCAGTGAGAGTGTGATCCTGCGGTAACCATAACGCCCTTTGTGCCAGTGGTATATCTCTCTGATTTTGTCTTTCAGCCCGGCATGCCTGTCCACTCGCTTCAGCGCATTCATATTGTGATACCACGTGCTGCGGGACATCCCGGCTGCACGCAGAAGGTCACTGAGCGCGTGTCTGTGCCTTAGCTCGCTGATTATTGCGGCTTTCTGCCGTTTTTCTCGCTTTGAACTAAGGCCTTCAGCTTTTTTAAGTAAGCATTCTCTGCCCGCAGGTAACGGAGTTCAGCCCGCAGCTCTTCGGGAGATAACTTTTCCAGTGCAGCATCAGTAAGTGGAGGTGTTTTTTTGGGTTTTGTCATATCCCTGATCCGGCCAGGTTTTATGCCCAGAAGTCCTTTCTCACCTGCGTCTTTGTAGACATTCAGCCAGTGACGGACAACGGTTTCATTTGAGATATTAAACCGTGCAGCAACCTCACGCATTGAAAGTTCTTCATCGAGAGCAGTCCGGACAACAGTCATCCGGAACGCCGGAGAATGGCGGTCATTTTTCCGGGTAATACCATCAAGACCGTGGAGTTGCCAGGCTCTTACCCAGCGTCGCACTGATGTTCTTTCAACACCAAAACGTTCAGCGGTACGGTGTGTTCCATCTTTTCCGGCGAGGTAGTGATTAACTACAGCTAATCTGGTTTCGAGGGAATATTTTGGCTTTGCCATAAAAAACTGCACCTTACTCAGTTGGGTGTCCAACTTTTGGGGTGCAGTCCATGACCAATGGCAGGGCTGTTAAATAATTTTTTTGTTTTTTAACCTTATTAATTCATTTTTACCTAATGTTTTGAGCCAGTTCCCCAAACTCATCCCCGCGTCCTTTGCAGCCGCTTCAAACTGTGCTTTCAGTTCCGGCGTTATCCTAATTTGAAATGTGGGAGCTTTGCCGCATTTTGACTGATTAGTGTCACGTTTAGCTTTTGTCATGTACGTACCTAAAGCATAATCTTTAACCACTCAGGCACGTCCCCTGGCATAAGTCGTCCTGACATTTAAACGCTCTCGCCAGGTACTTGCGATACCAGACGAGAGCTAACCATCCCCAACTATCAAGGAGTTGATAATGGCTGATCCGCATTCTACCCCAGACTTTACGCCCACCGGAACCGAGCACAGTGTAATTGTGCGCTATCGCCCGAATCAGGGCGACACCAGTACGCCGTGCATTACGCTTTCCGGCAAGTGGCTGCGCGATGCCGGGTTTGATACCGGGCAACATCTGCTGGTGAAAGTGATGCAGGGTTGCATTGTGCTGACCAAACACAGTGAGAAGGAAGAGTGGCTGGCAAGCGAGCTGGATAAAACCCGCAAGCAACTCAGGGAAGTGAAAAGCGTCATGAAAAAGGCGTATCTGCAATCAAAGCCTAACTGAGCGCCCTTTCTCCTTTATCTTCATAGCGGTTGCGCTAATGAAATGCAGTGTGAGTATCTGGCATACTGCATAGCTTATTCAGCAATCAGAACGCATATCGCGGAGGCAGCATGGCAGATGAACGCTTAACCCAATCCCCGGCAGGTGAATTTATCATGTTCGCCAGCGGTGACGGGAAAGTACGCATTGAATGCCGCTTTGAAAGCGATACGCTGTGGCTTTCTCAGGCGATGATCTGCGAACTTTATGGCAAAGCTAAAGCAACTATCAGCGGACACATAAAGAACATCTTTGAAGATGGCGAACTGGCTGAAAATTCAGTTGTTCGGTTTTACCGAACAACTGCAAATGATGGAAAATCTTATAATGTTCAATATTTTAACCTTCCTCTGATACTTGCCATCGGCTACCGCGTTCGCTCCACCCGGGGCACACAGTTCCGCCAGTGGGCAACCCAGACGCTCCAGGAATACTTGATTAAAGGTTTTGTGATGGACGACGAGCGGCTGAAAAACCCGCCAGTTGGTTCTTCTGCTGTGCCTGATTATTTCGATGAGATGCTGGAACGCATCCGCGATATTCGGGCCAGTGAGCGCCGGGTATATTTACGGGTTCGGGAGATCTTTGCGTTAGCCGCCGATTACCAGCCGTCACTCAAAGAAACGACGCTATTTTTTCAGACTATCCAGAACAAATTACATTTTGCCTGTACCGGCCTTACCGCTGCTGAGCTTATTCATCAGCGAGCTGATGCTCGTCAGCCCAATATGGGATTAACCAGCTATAAAGGTGAAGAGGTGCGCAAAAGCGACGTGACGGTGGCAAAAAATTACCTCAACCAGAATGAGGTTAGCGAACTCAACCGCGTGGTTAATATGTGGCTGGACTTTGCCGAAGACCAGGCCCGCCGTCGTCAGCAGGTATTTCTGCGTGACTGGCAGTTAAAGCTGGATCAATTTCTGCAGTTCAACGACCGTGATGTTCTGCAAGATGCAGGAAAAATAAGTAAAAAAGCAGCAGATGAAAAAGCACAAACGGAATACGTCCAGTTTGCTGAGCAACAGCGGCGCTTAAAAGAGTCGGAAGGAGAGAAAAACATCGCTGATTTACTTCCGTGGAGTAAAAAGCCACGTAAATAGTGGAAGATTTTATTTTCAATAATACAACAGATAAAGAGATAATCAGGATTCATATATATCATAAAATTGATTTTTATTTTTACACTCTCGATTGTCAATCGGAGGTATAAAATACTCCCGAAATGTTATGTTCATCAGTTTGTTATAATCACGACCCTGTTTTTTCAAACGCATAAAAATATGACCAGCATTCGCCAAACGCGCCCGGCCAGAAAGACGAACCCCGTAGCATAAACCTCACCAACGTTACCCGCGCAGAAAACAACCAATATCGGGCACCACCGTGATTTATCACTCAGGGCGTTCAGGAGTAACATAGGCACTCCAAAAACCAATAGATAACCACCAACAGACAACAACCGATGAAACGCTCACTTTTTATCGTCGCCACCGTTTTTTACTTCAACACCACTTTTGCCGCAGCACCGTTACCGAAAGATGTCAGTGATTTCCGCACGCTTGCCGAGCAGTGCGAACATTTTGCCAGCGAACAGGACAGCGATCTCGATGAGCAACAGCAAAAAGCGCTGGATGCCAGCCTTGAAGCTACCTGCGGCAAAGCCGTGGTTCAGCTCAAAACGTTACGGGAAAAGTATAAAAACGACGAGGAATTAATGAAGGTCATTAATGCCTATGATTTTTGATTGTCTCTGCTGGTGTGACTACATCATGAAAGGTGCCAACAGAATCTCCTGGTACATTGTAGCGGCAGTGCGCCAGGCGACCTGAACTGTTTTGCGAAGAAGGCTTATTGCATATGCGTTAACAAATGTCGGGTAGGGGGAGCAGAGAGTGTGTAGCGCGTCGGGGACCTGACCATTTTCAATTCGTTGCTGTCTTTACGCTCCTGAAAGGTAGCCTCCGGTACAACTTTACCGGCAATACAGCAAAAACAGTCATTCCAGTTATTGTAGATCTGGATCAGTTCCGCGACGCTGTTTAACCCGAGTTTCCGCAGGATCGCGTTTTTGTAATTACTGACGATTTTCTTATCCAAACCGAGCGCTTGCGCAATGTCATCACCCGCCTGGTAATCCAGCAGCATGAGTAAAATCTTATGTTCCGTTTTATTCAGGTGAATTTCCCGGGTGATATCAAACTTTGTTTTTCCTTTCAATAGTTTAATGGTTTTCTTAAGCTCATGCTTCAGAAAAGACAAAGAGGAAGATTTATCCACTTTTATAAATCGTGAACATATAAACGAAGGAAAACTTTTTTCTTCACTCAGGATTAAAATGAGTTTATCAACGCTAAAGAATAATATTTGTTCATCCCCACGATCGTACGCAATCAATGTATGTGTTGCGCAAGGATTAATCGCTTTGAGCAGTATATCCATGCCCATCACAAAGTAACTATCCTTTGAGATGATATACATATTCAGCCTCCCGATAAGGTTATTTCTCGCCTCGTCCACATGACTGATACGTTTGTCAGAGTAATGTTAACGTTTGCCGCAGGATTTACCTTTCGCATTGAAAAACAAAGGTTTTCAACCCATCACATTATTTTATTAATAAATAATGCCATTAGGTATTCTGATCTACCGTCTCGCCTGAACCCTCTGAGTTGTTAACAATACATTATATTTCCGTTAAAAACTTCGCAAGCTAATCGGTAAAATAAAACGAAAAAAATAACTGGAATATATCAATGCAATGCACTATGAGAACCGAAACACTTATTCATACGGAATCTTGTAACACCGTATTAATTAACAGGTTGATTAACATATCTTAATTATTAAAAAAGAAAAAAAGGGATGAAGGGAAAATTTTATTTTCTAATTTTTGCTACCCGTCGAATAGTCACCTACTAAAATTAGTTATCTTTTTCTTAATAGCAAGAATACCAATCATGTTTTAGGATTTTTCATGTGGCAAGTCAGTGATTAAGAAATTAATTAACAATTGCAGATTACACAAAGCTGACAAACGCCGTTGTTAATCTGCTTCTTAAATTTCCCCTGTAATATTAATGTAATATAAAAAAGCGAACTGTGCTGCACAGTGCCAGATGAAAGATTGCACCGCCCGAAGAGAACGCTTACATTCGAAAGACATGCCTTGCTTTTCAAACTGTTATTCTTCGGGGAGTGTTATGTCTTTCGCTGATCCTACAGTTATCACTGTCACTCATCCGGAGTGCTGCTGATGGCGATGCCCAAACTGCGTAACGGGTTGCCGCTGCTTCTCCTCTCACTGCTCTTTGTCGCCATGATGGAGCAGGTCCATCTGCCCGCTGCGCTCCTGCTGGGGCCGATGTTTGCCGGGATTATTCTCGCCATCCTTAACCGGCCGGTGGTGGTAAGCAAAACCAGTTTCGGTGTTGCGCAGGCGGTGGTCGGCGCGATGATCGCTCATGCCATTCCCGCTTCGGTGTTCGGTCGCATTGCTGCCGACTGGCCGCTGTTTATCAGTTGTATTGTCTCGGTGATTTTCGCCAGCGCCATTCTCGGCTGGATTATGGCGAAACTGCAGGTTTTTCCAGGCTCCACGGCGATCTGGGGTTCGTCGCCGGGCGCGGCAGCAGCCATGACCATTATGGCGGAGAGTTTCGGTGCCGATGTCCGCCTGGTGGCATTTATGCAGTATCTGCGGGTAATGATTGTGGCGCTGGTCGCGGTACTGGTAACCCGCATATGGATGGGCGCGACCAGCCCGGATCACGCGGTCGCGACATTTACTCTGTTCGGCCCGGTGCGCTGGCTACCGTTTGTCGGTACGTTGCTGGTTATCGCGACAGGTTATCTGATCGCCCGGCGAGTAAAACTTCCCTCCGGTCCGATGCTGATAACGTTAATACTGGGAACCATTATTGAAGATACCGGGCTGTTGTCGCTGGAATTGCCGCCGTGGCTGCTGGCGCTCTCCTACGCGGTGATTGGCTGGAGCATTGGGCTGCGCTTTACGCGGGAGATTGTCTGGTACGCCGCCCGCGCACTGCCGCGCGTGCTGCTGTCGGTGCTGACACTGGTGGCTGTGTGCTGCGGCTTTGCATTTTTGCTGGTGCAGTTCGCCGGTATCGACCCGCTCACCGCCTATCTCGCCACCAGCCCCGGCGGAGCAGATACGGTGGCGATCATCGCCTCTTCAAGTCACGTTGATATCTCGTTTGTGATGGCGATGCAGACCGGGCGCTTTATTCTGGTGCTGATCACCGGCCCGGCGATTTCACGCTTTGTGGCAAAGAGGCTGGGAGCATAACCCCGGCAAGAACGTCAATGCCGGGACGACAATCACTCCGCAGCCAGACGCAGCCTTTCGATCACCTCAGCCACTTCACGTCGCGCGTCGCCTTGCAGCGTCTGTAATGGCGGTGGCAGACACGGCGCCGTCACCACGCCCAGCAATTCGGCAGCAGTTGCGATCACGCGCATGCTGCCGCCATAACGATTGAACAGATCCCACAGCGGCGCCAGCGCGTCGGAATGCGCCCGTGCCAGCGCCATGTCGCCGGCCTGCGCCGCGCGGGAGATGGCCAGCGCCGCTTGCGGGAATAGTCCGCCCAGCACCGAATACCAGATCCCGCAACCGGCGCTCAGGCCGTCAACCGCGATGGCATCGCCGCTGATGCCGAGCGTAATATGTGCCGGAATGAGCCCCCGCAGCGCTGCAATCCGCTCCAGCGCGGCAATGGGAGGAATTTTGATCGAGCCGACATTGGGTAACTGGGCGATGCGGGCAAGCAGCGCATCGCTGAAGGTGAAATGCGTCGCTCGGGGATTATCGTAAATGCAGAGCGGCACCGACAATTCGCGAGTCACCGCCGCGTACAGGCCAAAGACTTCCTCTTCGGTTAACGCGTGATAGGAAACCGGCGCCAGCAGCACCGCGCTAACGCCCGCTTTTTGCGCATCTTCCGCCAGCCACAGCACATCGCGGGTACGCAGTGCGCCAATCCCGGCGATCACCGGCACCGCGCCGGAGTGTTCCGTCGCCAGGCGCAGCGCGGCGGCGCGTTCATTACGGCTGAAATAGGGATAGCAACCCGTCGATCCTAACGCGCCAATCGAATCCACCCCGGCCACGCGGAGCTTCTCGATCAGCCGAACGTATGCCGCTTCATCCAGCCGCTCGTCAACCAGCGGCGTCAGCGGAAATGCGCTCAGTCCCGTGAAATCCATGCTTTACCCCCTTCAGAGTCAGAAACCCAGCGCTGTTTTCTCACAGCAACAGCCTGGCATCATACGTTGCAACCCGGCGATCGGTTCGTCGCCTGCCTCACATAATGTGGCCTGCGGCATTTCCGGCAGGCTCTTGAGGATGAACCACCGTTTTCGCCGCCAACCGGAACAGCGTAGCGCAGGCTGATAGCCTTGTAGAGATCCACCCCCGGGTCAATGGCCGGTACCACGCCATATCCCGCACCACTATGCCAACGACAGCGCGCAGCCGGTGGTCTTTACCATGACGGTCAGCGAACGCCATTCATGAACCTCGCTCATAACGTCATTATGATTTAATGACGTTATCATTTGTGTCGCTCTGATTAAGATAACGTTCCGCCTTTGTCGGCACCCTCCTCGTTACTGAATCAGGATCCTATGAGCAACAAGATACACGGGCCACTGTTTCTCGCGATCCTCAGCGCGCTGATGGCCTTTACTTCTCTGTCGACAGATATCTATCTACCCGCCATGCCGCTGATGGCCAGCGAGCTGCAAGGGGATATCGAACTGACCATTACCGGTTTTTTAATCGGCTTCGCGCTGGCGCAACTGGTATGGGGGCCGATCAGCGACGCCATTGGCCGCCGTCGGCCGCTATTTATCGGTATGCTGCTGTTTATTATCGGTTCCGCTGGCTGCGCCCTGTCGACGGACATTCAGCAAATTGTCTTCTGGCGCGTGTTTCAGGCCTTTGGCGCCTGTACCGGGCCGATGCTGGCGCGGGCAATGATCCGCGATCTGTTCGCCCGCACCCGCGCTGCGCATATGCTCTCTACGCTGACCATCATTATGGCTATCGCCCCGATTATCGGGCCGCTGGCGGGCGGGCAAATCATTAAGATCACCAGCTGGCACGCTATTTTCTGGCTGCTGGCGGTGATTGGCGGGCTGATGTTTCTCTCCCTCTATGCGCTGCCGGAAACCCTGCCGCCGGAAAAACGGGTCAACACCTCGCTGGCGGGCGCGTTTACCAACTATTTCTCGCTGCTGCGCAATCGCGCCTTTATGCGTTTTACGCTGTGCCTGACCTTTTTCTACGTTTCCGCGTACGCGTTTATTACCGGGTCGCCGTTCGTCTATATCCGCTATTACGGTATCGATCCGCAATATTACGGCTGGCTGTTCGCCATCAATATTGTGGGGCTGATGGGGATGAGCATGGTGAACCGGCGGCTGGTGCAGCGCCATCCGCTGGAACGGCTGCTGAAAATCGCCGTGGCGGGCGCGGCTGTTGCAGCCGTCGCACTGGCGCTGGTGGTGAAACTGCAACTGGGCGGCATTGCTGCGGTCGTTATATGCGTGTTCCTGTTCTTCTCGATGAACGGCATCATCGCCGCAACCTCCACCGCCGCGGCGCTTGATGCCGTGCCAACCATTGCCGGGTCAGCCGCCGCATTAATGGGTTCCTTGCAGTACGGCAGCGGCATCATTTCGTCACTGCTGCTGGCGTGGTTTCGCGACGGCACGCCGTGGACAATGGCGTGGGTGATGGCGCTCTTCACGCTCGCCAGCGCGGCGATAGTGCTGCGCCGCCATTGATGATTCAAGCTCATAAGCTCATGCCGATTTCCCCCGATAGTCGCAGGTCATTGGCAGGGCTATGATCGCTGTTCCCGGAAAACGAGCGGAGCGTCAATCACGCCAGCCGCCACCGATTTTCCGCCCGGTGAGTAAACTTAACGATAAGACCCATACTGGAGAAGACCATGAAGATCACCCGCAATGCTTCCGTTCCTTCCGCGCAAGGCCCGCAGGAATATTTCACTGGCCGCGTGCGGATCGACGCGCCGTTTAAGGCCGAAGAACCTGCCCGCGTAGGCGGCGCAACCGTAACGTTTGAACCGGGCGCGCGCACCGCGTGGCATACCCATCCGCTCGGCCAGACGCTGATCGTCACTCACGGCAAAGGCTGGATCCAGTGCGAAGGCGAAGCCATTCAGGAGATGAACCTGGGCGATATCGTCTGGATCCCTGAGGATGTTAAACACTGGCACGGCGCGACGGCGGATACTGCCATAACCCATATTGCCATCGCCGAGTCGTTAAATGGCAGCCCGGTAACCTGGCTTGAACAGGTTACCGACGAGCAATATCGCGGCCGCTATACGGCGTGAAAACGGGTATATAAATCCTGTTCAAATTGCTCGCGCAGCGAGGCGGGCGAAAGAATGCCGATGTCCGGCAGCCAGTAGCGCAGCCAGCGAAACAGCGTATGCGGATCGCTGATCGCCGTAGAGAGCGTCAGGCTGCCGTCGTCGTGGTGTTCAATAATGCGTTGCGCGGGGAACAGCGCCCGGCGGGTGACATATTCCGCGGCATGCGCCGATACGCGCAGTACCGTCTCTACCCGCGAGCCAAAGCGAATACCGGCATGACTTTCCAGCTCGGCGACCACGTCAGCGAGCAGTTCAAAGCGCTGATCGGTGCTGGTTAGCCGCTCAATACGCGCCACTTCGAACGCCTTTAACTGCCCTTTTTCCATCGCCGCCAGGTACCACAAGCCGTACTGGTTAATCAGCCGGTAAGGCTGCGCGCGCCGGGCTTTGTCGCGGTAGCAATATTCCACCTCTATACGCTGGCTAATGGCCTGATTTAACTGGTTAAGCAACGGCTCAAGCTGCTGATTTTGCCGGCTGCTCGGTGCGTGAAAGGCAATATTGCTGCGCTGTTTCATGCTGTTACGCAGTGATTGTCCATCCTGGCGCGGGAAGAGATGTGCCACGCCGGTAAAGTCGGCGAATTCCGCCAGATGACCGCTGTGTAATGTCGGAAGAAGGTGGGCGCTGAGCTTATAGCGTCCTGGCGAAACCTGATCGAGGATATGCCCCAGCCGCGCAAGGTCGCGGTAAGCCGTGCGTTCCGTTATGCCGAATTTATCGCACAGCCACGCCTTATCGATGGTTTTGCCCTGATAGAGTGCAGCGAAAATTTCGCACAGCCGCTCAATCAACGGGTCGTGTTTTCTGTCGTGACTTTCCTTCATTGCTGCGGGTTCCGGAATAAAGTCTCACAAGACGTTAAAATTACAGCCTGACCATCGCGCCACGGCCCGAAGTTTCAGGTAAGACCTTGTTTTTGTTCATAGGGATTAACGGCAAAAAACAGGAAAACTAAAATGAAATTTCCGCGTGCTATGCAATTCCCTGATTCTATTAAGGGAAAGATAAATGTCCTCGCAGAGAGGAGATGCCAGTACAGGGTAATTGCCGCCTGCCGCTTCGCTAACTTCAACAAACCATCAACGAATCTGCCGCTTACGTTGTTCATTCCCCGTGCGGAAAAGATAATCGTTATTTACTTTGGTATATAACGAGAAACGTGATGAAAACGATGGCAGGCAAGTATGCAGCGGTAATGGCGCTGGCGGTGTTTAGTGCTACGCCCGTTCTGGCAAAAGATATTCGCGTCACTTATGCCGGTTCGATGGGCAAAGTGATGGATCAGGGGCTGGGGCCGGTGTTTGCGAAAGCGGAAAATGGCGCCTGGCAGGGCCAGGGACAGGGCGCTTACGGTATGGCGCGTTTGCTGGCGAGCCATAAACTGACGGCAGACGTGTTTGTCTCCATCAACCCTGGCCCGATGCAGATCCTGAAAGATGCAGGCTTAATCGATGATGCCGTCCCGGTCGCCAGCACCAGCATGGTGATAGCGTACAGCCCGAAAGGCAAATATGCCGCGCAGTTTGCCGAATCAAGTAAACAGCATGATGCCGGCTGGCTGAAGCTGCTGGCGCAGAAAGATATTCACTTTGGTCGCACCGATCCGTATGTCGATCCGAAAGGGCAGAACATTGTCTTTACCCTGCTGCTGGCGGAAAAATATTACCACCAGCCGGGCATGGCGCAGAAAGTGCTGGGCGACCTGCAAAACCCGGAACAGACTCACCAGGAAGGCGGCCTGCTGGCGCGCCTCGAGAGCGGCCAGATTGATGCCGCAGCCGGTTACGAAAGCGAAGTACGTTCCGCTCATCTGCCGTATGTCGCGCTGCCGGATGAGATCAACCTCAGCAACCCGGCGCTGGCGAAACAGTGGTATGACACCGTCAGTTTCACCATTAAAGACAGCGCAGGCAAAGATCAAACCCTGCACACGCAGCCGATGGTGTTCTACGCGGCAGTGCTGAAGAACGCGCCAAACGGCACCGATCAGGCGAAGAAATTCGTTGAATTTATGCAAAGCGCGCAGGGGCAGCAGATCCTTAATCATTATGGTTACGCCGCGCCGAAAGGCAACGCGCTGTACCGCTGATGCGCCAGGCCGGGCGTATGGCGGGCTGGCTGTCGCTTCCCGCATTACTGCTGTTGAGCATTCCGTTTGTTACCCTGCTGCATGAAACGCCGTGGGGCCACTTCCGGCTTGCCTGGCGGGATGACAATGCGATTGCCGTGTCGCTCGGCCTTGGGCTGCTGGCGCTGTGCCTGATTATCCTGATCGGCCTGCCGGTGGCCTGGTGGCTGGCGCGGGCCACCGGGCGCAAACGTCTGATCGCCGAGCTGCTGGTAATGGTTCCGCTGCTGACGCCGCCGCTGTCGATGGGCATTTTGCTGGTTTCCGCATGGGGGCCGTACGGCCTGTTTGGTCAGTGGCTGTCGCAGGTCGGCATGACGCTGGTCAATAATCCTGCCGCCTTTGTTCTGGCACAGCTTTACGGCGCGCTACCCTATTTTATTGTGGTGGCGCGCAGCGCTTTTAGTACCGTACCGAAAACGATTCTTGAAGCCGGGCAGACGCTTGGCGCGGGCGGCTGGCAGCGCTTTCGCTATCTGGCGCTACCAATGGCGATGCCAGGGCTGGCTTCGGCGGTCGCGCTGGCCTGGGTGCGGGCGGTTGGCGAGTTCGGCATTGTGATGATCTTCGCTTACTTTCCGCAGGGGATTCCGGTCAAGCTCTACACCAACCTGCAAAATGACGGCGTTGATTCCGTTTATACCCTGCTGTGGCTGCTGCTGATCGTCACGCTGCCGCTGCCGATGATCTGTATGGCGCTGGGCAGACGGGCGCAGGTGAATCAGCTTTGAGATAAGCTAACTCTTGCCGCATTAGCGCAACCTGTTCGCATTACCATGGAACGGAGAGGGTAAAAAAATAAGGCTCCCTGTGGGTGCCTTACCTCTCTACGTAAAACTTATCAGGCGGTTTTGGCGAATTTCGCTTTCTTTGTCAGCCCTACAATATCCATCTCTTTGTTATTTTTACCGAATTTCGCAAGCTTGTTACTATCAATGGCGGACCAAAAATCTTCAGAGCGTTTGGCTGCGGCCATCGCTTTTACGGAATCGATTTTTTTCTTTTGCGTGATCATAACGCCTCCTGTCCGGCTTTCAGCCATGACGCAATACTATCTTATCCCTGCTCACTTAACAAACAACCGGCTCGGCACATAACGGTACCCGTTACTCTTCGTCAGGAACGATTCCATTCATTTTCCGTCGAATAGTATCAAGTATATCAATTACTTCTGCTGACATTCTGTTATGAGCGTTTGCAACATGCGCAAAACCATATGCTCTATAATGGGGTTGAGCTGCAACGATCGGATCCTGAAGATAAACCTCTTCAAGACCCACCATGTCACAAAAAGTTGTTGAGTAAATAAGCGCGATTACCAGCACATTGCCTGTTAAAACCGTGTCTTCATGAGCAATAAAGTTTTCGAGCATACAAATAGCAAACTCGTTACGTCGAAAATCATATTTGCAAATAATAACGGCGTGCAGCGAATCAGGAGCGACCCAATCGGCAATTTTTAAATGAATGTCCAGGATCCCATCATCGGCAAAGCCTCTGTAGTGCTGCATTGCCCACGTCCAGTTGAGGACACTTGAATCAATCTTCTTTTCAAGGCGAGCCCTGTCATCTTCACTCAATACCCCAACAGAAAGCGTATCCCACCCGAAGCCGTTAATAATTTTCTGGGTCGTCTCAAGGCAGAAATTATGAATCTCTTGAATCGATAAATCGCTCACCCGTCCATCCTTATTAGCAATGCGTCCTGGGGGGCATCATAAATGAGCGTCGTTCATATGTTAACCAGATGACGGTCAAAAACCGGCCCGGCACGCTTTCCATCGCCGGGCCGCTGAGGATCAATCACCCGCTTTGGTCAGGGTTGCCAGTTCATCAGCAGAGAGGTTTAACGCTACAGCAGTGACAAAGCTTTCAACGTGGGCAACGTTGGTGGCGCTGGCGATCGGCGCGGTGACGCCCGGCTGGTTAATCAGCCAGGAGAGCGCGACTTCGGCCGGTTTTACGTTGTGTTTTGCGGCAATGGTTTCCAGCGCATCAATAATGGCGAAACCGCGTGGATTCAGGTATTTGGCAATGCCCTGCCCACGCTGGCTCTGGCTAAGATCCTTTTCGCTGCGGTATTTCCCGGAGAGGAAACCGGAAGCGAGGCTGTAGTAAGTCACCACGCCGATATTCTCCCGCACCGTTAAGTTCTGCAACGCGCCTTCAAAACCGGAACGATCGTAAAGATTGTATTCCGGTTGCAGCACCTGGTAACGCGGCAGCCCTTTCGCATCCGCCACTTTTAGCGATTCCGCCAGTTGCTCCGCAGTGAGGTTCGACGCGCCGACGGCGCGGATTTTCCCCGCTTCCAGCAGCTTCTCATACGCGCCAAGGGTTTCCTCATACGGCGTGTCGTTATCCGGCCAGTGAGAGAAGTAGAGATCGATATAGTCGGTTTGCAGACGGCGCAGTGAATCCTCAACCGCCTGCGCTATCCAGCGGGCGGAAAGCCCTTTTTTACCCGGTTCGCGCAGATCGGCTCCCACTTTGGTAAAGAGTGTCACTTTGTCGCGCGCGCCCGGATGCGCCGCCAGCCATTTGCCGATAATGGTTTCTGATTCGCCGCCTTTGTTGCCCGGCGCCCATGCCGAATAGACATCGGCGGTATCAATCGCGGTAAAGCCGCGTTCGAAAAGCGCGTCCAGCAGGCTGAAGCTCTGCTTTTCATCTACCGTCCAGCCAAAAACATTACCGCCGAAAACCAGGGCGGGGATCTGTAAACCAGTCGTACCCAGTGAACGTAAAGCCATTTGCTCCTACCTCCGTGAAATAGCGTATCTGTTTACGCAAAGACTTTAATCCTGGTCTGCTGAGCCGTACGTTTTTTGGTCATCCGTGCGGTTTAAACACCGAATGCGTCTGCAACAGCGCGGTGATCGGCCGCAGATTCTCGCGCAGTACGCTATGCAGGTGGCGGATGGCCGGGTTGAACTGTTTGCGGTGCGGGCACACCAGATTCAGCGGCGCGGCTTCGCCAGCATGCTGCGGCAGCAGCACTTCCAGCCGGCCTGCCAGCACATCCGCGCTGATGTCGATCCAGGATTTATAGACGATGCCCATTCCGTCCAGCGCCCAGCGGCGGGCTATATCCGCGTCATCACACAACATACGGCTTTTTACAATAAGCTGACGCCGCATGCCGTTTTCCGGAAAGCTCCATTTGTCATACACCTGGTTGTTCATGGTGAATAACAGGCAGTGATGATTCACCACTTCATCCAGCGTTTTTGGGCGACCGTGTTGCGCCAGATAATCAGGGGAAGCGGCCAACACCCGACGATTATCCTCGGCCACCGGCAGCGCGACATAGCTGCTGTTATCCAGCACGCCGTAGCGAATGGCAATGTCTACCGGATCGCGAAAGACATCGCTTATCTGATCGGAAAGCGACAGGCGCAGCGAAATTTTCGGATACTGCTGGCAAAAACGGGTGATCAGCGGCAGCAAGACATTGCGGCCAATGTCCGAAGGAACGGCAACGCGCAGCTCGCCGCGGATCTCGTTATCGCCACTGTGCAGGCTCTCAGCGCCCGCCTGCACCACTTCCAGCATCTCCTGGGCGAAGGGCAGATATTTCTCGCCTTCAGCGGTCAGACGCAGGCTGCGCGTCGAGCGCACAAACAGGCGCTTATCCAGATCGCGCTCCAGCCGGTTGACGGCAGCGCTGACCTGGCCCGGCAGTAATCCGGCTTCCCGCGCGGCATTGGAAAAACTGCCCAGCATGGCCGAGCGAACAAACAGCGTGACATCTTCCAGGCGAATCATGGTGGCTCCCGTAGCGCAAAAACCCTTCTGTTTTGCCAGAAATCCCTGTGGCGGGAAATGTTATTTTCACTCCACGAGTGAAAGTGCTGCCTTTTTACACCGATTTATCTGGTTATGTTTTGCGTTTATGCTCGCTGCAATCAACAGTACCGTCCCTGATTTGTTTATATTTCCATCCGGAGAGAAAAAATGACCCTTGATGATGCCGTCGTTGCCCGCCATACCGTAAAAGCATTCGAACCCGGCCAGACGCTGCCGCAGGATAAAATCGAAACGCTGCTGAACGTGCTGCAAAACAGCCCCTCTTCCGTTAACTCGCAACCGTGGCATTTTGTCGTTGCCGCTACGGCGCAGGGGCGCGAAGCCATTGCTAAATCCACCACCGGCGCTTTTTCCTATAACGAGCCGAAAGTCCTGAACGCTTCTCATGTGATTGCGCTGTGCATCCGCAGTGATATTGACGACAAACACCTGCAAAACGTCCTCGCGCAGGAGCAAAAAGATGGCCGCTTTGTCGCAGAAGGCGCGCAGGCGGGCCAGGATAAAAGCCGCCGTTCCTACGTCGATATGCATCGCTATGAACAGCGCGATCTGCCGCAGTGGATGGAAAAACAGGTGTACCTGGCGTTAGGCGGCCTGCTGCTGGGCGCGGCAATGCTTGGCATTGACGCCACGCCAATGGAAGGTTTTGACCAGCGTGCACTGGATCTGTCGCTGGGCCTGCGTGAAAAAGGGCTGACCAGCGTGGTGCTGGTCTCGCTCGGCGTACGCAGCGATAAAGATTTCAATGCCGCCCTGCCGAAATCCCGCCTGCCGCGCGACGAAATTTTCACCTTTATCTAATCCCGATATGCCCGGTAGCGCGACGCTTACCGGGCCTGCAAAGCGTAAACCGGGTTTAATACCACCCGGAAATCACCAACAGTGCATCCATGACGATTTTCATTACATCGTCCCGTTCGCCTTTTTCTGCCATGAATATGTGAGCTATGTTCGCCGGTATTGCGCAGGTGTTTGCTGGTAACGTTGCTTAAACGCGCGGGAAAACGAAGAGAGTGAGAGAAACCCGCAACGTTCTGCAATGGCATCGACCGTCAGACCACGTTGCTGGTGCAGCAAACGCGCGGCCTGCGCGAGGCGGATTTGCGTCAGCCAGCTTTGTGGCGTCAGGTGATAACAGCGGGAAAAATGGCGGGCGAAGGTTGCGCGGGAGAGAAAGCAGCGCTGTGCCAGCGTCTCCAGTGTCCACGGCTGCGCCGGATCGGCCAGCACCGCCAGTACCGCAGGCGCGAGGCGCGGATCGCTCATCAACCGCAACAGCCCGGCTGGCGGCTCCTGCGCTGCCAGTAAAATACGCAGCAGCATCGTTAAAAACGACATCGCCAGGCTTTGTACCATCTTCGCGCCGCCGGGCTGGTTGCTCAGGCTTTCACGCACCAGCATCGCCAGCAGGGTTTGCAGCTCCGGGAAATCCTGCTGCCCGTCGGTATGCAAATGGATAACATCAACTTCATGGGCAAACAGCCAGCCGCTGTGCGGGCCAAAATGGAACTCGCCGCATAACACTTCCACCGCGCTGCCTTCGCCTTTCGCGACAACCTCCGTCAGCGTGCCGTTGTGCTGGCTGGCCACTGGCGCAAGGTGTCCCCAGTCAATCAGTCCCTGCAATAGATGCGGAGAACCGTGCGGCAGCAGCAGCACGTCTCCGGCGCGCACATCATAGATTTTCCCCGCCACATTCAGCCGCGCTTCCCCTTTCAGGATCACATGCCAGGGCACCGCGCCGGGCGCGAGCTGAACGTGATCGGCCTGCCAGCGCCCGGCGAAACGGCAGTGAAGATTCACCGCGCAAACTGGCGCAAGCAGAGTCAGCATCTGGCTAAGAGTATCCATCTTTCTCCTGAGACGATAAGACAAAAAACAGAGACGATTTGGCGCATTCTACACCGTCCGCGCAGCCTAACATAAGCCCAACGCCGCCACTGCGGCCCTCATTTAACACTGAACAGGAGCGAATCATGAGCCGTTTAACCCACATTCAGACTGAAGAAGCCACTGGTAAAGCCGCAGAATTATTTGCTGCCATCAAACGCGCAATGGGCAAAGTGCCAAATGCTTATCTGACCATCGGCAGCCACTCGCCGGAGGCGCTGGGCCAGGCGCTGCAACATAACGCCATGCTGACGAAAAGTAGCCTGAACGCCAAAGAGCGCGAAGCCATTAACCTTGCCGTCAGCGAAGCAAGCGGCTGTGATTACTGTCTGGCCGCCCATACGCTGGCGGCAAAGGGTGCGGGCTACAGCGAAGAGCAGACCCGGCAGTTGCGTCGCGGTGAATACCCGCAGGATGCACACATTGATGCGCTGGTGAAATTCGTGCAAACGCTGGTCACCACGCGCGGCACACTGGCTGACGACACCGTTGCCGCCTTCCGCAATGCCGGTTTCGACGATCGCCAGGTGGTGGAAACCATCAGCGCCGTCAGCGCGATTCTGTTTACCAATATGATTAACCGCGTCAATGATACGGTGGTGGATTTCCCGAAAGTGAATTGATCAACCCGGGAGGCGGAAGCCTCCCTTTTTTATTGTGCCAACTCCACCCAGTGGCACGCCACACGGTGCCCAGGCCGCACTTCACGCAGTTCCGGGATTTCAGTGCGGCAGCGTTCCGTTGCCAGCGGGCAGCGGGAAGAGAAGCGGCAGCCGGAGGGCGGGCGCGACGGATCGGGGATTTCCCCCTGCACCACCGCCACGGGTTCGCTTTCCGGGTCGAGCGTCGGCACCGCCGCCAGCAGCGCCTGGGTGTAAGGGTGCAGCGGCTGGCTGAACAGCGCATCGCGGCTGGCGGTTTCCACCAGTTTCCCCAGATACATCACCGCCACGTCATCACACAAATGCTCCACGACACCGAGATCGTGGGAGATAAACAGGAAGGTGACGCCGTGGTCATCGCGCAAATCGGAAAACAGATTAATAATTTGCGCCTGAATGGAGACATCCAGCGCCGAGATGGGTTCGTCGGCGATAATAAAATCCGGGTTGAGGATCAGCGCACGGGCAATGCCGATACGCTGGCGCTGGCCGCCGGAAAACTCATGGGGAAAGCGATTGTAATGCTGCGGCGCCAGGCCACAGATTTTCATCACCTCCAGCACCTTGTCGCGTAGTTCCGCTTTGCTGCACAGCTTGTGTTCCAGCATCGCTTCGCCAATCGCATCGCCAATGCGAATGCGCGGGTTCAGCGAGCTGTAAGGGTCCTGAAACACCAGCTGGATTTTCGGGCGCAGCGCGCGCATCTGTTTCGGCGTCAGATCCTGCAACTCCTGACCGCGATACTTCACGCTGCCCGCCGTTTTGTCATACAGCCCCAGCAACGTGCGTCCGACGGTGGTTTTACCGCTGCCGGACTCACCCACCAGGCCAAAAATGGTGCCGGGTCGAATGTTAAAACTGACGCCGTCCACGGCGCGTAGCTGTCCGGTTTCCTGACCAAACAGCCCGTCGCGCAGCGGGAAGTGTTTTTTCAGACCGTCCACTTCAATCACATATTGCTGGCTCATGCGACCGGCTCCGCTAACTCACTGTGAATACATGCGGCTTGCCGCGTTTGCCCGATCAGCGGCGGAATGCCCGCGCGGCACTGCGGCGTGGCGCGTTCGCAGCGATCGTAGAACGCGCAGTACGGCGGCAGTTCGGCCAGATCCGGCACCTGGCCGGGAATCGAATAGAGGCGGCGTCGGCGCTCGCCCGGAACAGGGCGCGACGCGATCAACCCTTTGGTATAGGGGTGCAGCGGGTTGCGCAGCACGTCAGCGGTCGGGCCTTGCTCAACGATGCGCCCGGCGTACATCACCACGACGTGTTCCGCCATCTGCGCGATAACCCCCAAATCATGGGTGATCAGCATCAGCGCCATCTGCTGCGCCCGCGCCTGGTCGCGCAGTAAGCGCAGGATTTGCGCCTGCACGGTGACATCCAGCGCCGTGGTTGGCTCGTCGGCAATCAGCAGTTTCGGCTGGCAGCTTAGTGCCATGGCAATCATGATGCGCTGCAACATGCCGCCGGAAAGCTGGTGCGGATAGCTGCTCATCAGGCTCTCCGCCCGCGCCAGCCCGACATCGGCGATCAGTTGCGTGGCGTGCGCCCAGGCCGCTTTCGGCGTTTCACCGCGATGGCGAATCAGCGGTTCGCAGAGCTGCTCGCCGATGGTCAGCACCGGGTTGAGCGCCGTCATCGGCTCCTGAAAGATCATCGCTAACTGATTACCACGCAGGTCGGTCATTTTCGACGGCTTCAGGCGCAGCAGATCGGTGCCCTGAAAGCGGATTTCTCCGCCGTCGATACGCGCAACCTGCGGCGGTAACAGCCCCATCAGCGACATGGCGGTCACGCTTTTGCCGCAGCCGGATTCACCCACCACGCCAATGGTTTGCCCGGCCTGAATGGCAAATGAGACATCCTGTACAGCACGCACGCGCCCCTGCTCGCTGGCGAAGGAGATGGATAAATTGTTAAAGGTAATTAGCGGCTCGCTCATTTCAGGCTCCGTTTCATCTTCGGATCCAGCGCATCGCGCAGGCCATCGCCCAGCACGTTAATGGCGATAACGGTCAGAAAAATGGCGATCCCCGGCGGCATCCACAGCCACGGACGACGCTGAAAATCGATCAGGCTGTTGGCCGCGTCCATCATATTGCCCCATGAGGGCGTTGGCGGTACGACACCAAGGCCGAGATAGCTGAGCGCGGATTCCATCAGAATGGCGTTGGCCACCGCCATCGTCGCCATCACCACCAGAATGGGAATGGTGTTCGGCAACAGATGGCCGAACAGGCGGCGGCGCGAAGAGAGGCCTAATACCTGAGTCGCCAGCATAAAATCGCGTTCGCGCAGCGAGAGGATTTGCCCGCGCACCAGCCGCGCCAGCTTCGGCCACTCCAGCAGGCTAAGCATTACCACCACCATGTAGATGCGCGAATCGGACGAGAAATCGAGCTCTGACAACATCGCCCCGGCGACAATCAGCAGCGGCAGGCTGGGGATCGTCATCACCAGATCCGCGAGGCGCATAATCAGTTTGTCCGTCCAGCCGCCGGCATAACCGGATACCGCGCCCAGCAGGTAGCCCAGCGCCACCGACAGCAGCATGGTCAGCAGGCCAATAATCAGCGAGATACGCCCGGCAAGCAGCAAGCGGGTATAAATATCGCGGCCAAGAAAATCGGTGCCCAGCCAGTGCTCTGCGCCGGGTGGTTTGTTAATCATCAGCGCGTCGGTGGCGTCATCTTTCCACGGCGACCACACCGGCCCCAGCACGCACCAGATGGTCATGACCACCAGCAGAACCAGGCACAGCATCGCCAGATGATTGTGGCGCAGCGCTTTCCACGCCTGGTGCCACGGAGAGGGCGTGGCCTGCGCCAGCGCCGGAATTTCCGCCTTGCGCAGGCGGCGATTCGTTGAGAAAAGGGAACCGAACATCACGACCTCACGCGAATGCGCGGGTCGGCCCACGCGTACAACACATCGGCAATCAGGTTGCCAACAATGGTTAATACCGCCAGAAACAGGGTGAACCCCATCAGCACCGGATAATCTCGGGCGGCCAGCGAATCAATTTGAATATGCCCCGCGCCCGGCCAGTTAAACACCTTTTCGGTGATGATCGCGCCGGAAAACAGCCCCGGCAGCTCAAAACCGAGCAGGGTGATGATCGGCAGCAGCGCATTGCGCATCGCATGTTTGAGGATCACCGTGCGTTCGCGCAGCCCTTTGGCGCGCGCGGTGCGGATAAAATCCATCTTCACCACGTCCAGCATGCTGGCGCGGAAATAGCGCGTCAGGCTGCCCGCCTGCAACATCACCAGCGCCATGACCGGCAACACCAGATGCGCCGCAACCTGCATCACCCACGCCCAGCCGCTGTCGTCACTGCCAGTGTTGGTCATGCCGCCCACCGGCAACCAGTGCAGATCGACCGCGAACCACTTAATCAGCAACAGGCAGAGGAAAAAGGTCGGGAATGACATGGCAGCGAACACCGCCACGCTCACCAGATGATCGAACAGCGAATTGGGTTTCAGCGCCGAGGCAATGCCCACCGCCAGCCCGATGCCCCAGTAAAACACCAGCGCAACGCTTGCCAGCAGGAACGAATTCCAGATGTACTGGTTAAGTAACTGACTCACCGGGATTTGGTATTGCAGCGAAAACCCCAAATCGCCGCGCAGCAACTGGCCGAGCCAGTGAAGATAGCGGGTGAAGAGCGGTTGATCGAGGCCATAAATGGCTTTCAGCTCGGCGGCGCGGGCGGCGGTGAGGGTAATGTTACCGTCGATAAAGTCGCCCGGCGTTTTCGCGAACAGCATGAAAATAATCAGTGATGCGAGCAGCAGCATTGGCAGGGTTTGCAGCAGTCGCCTGAGGATAAAATTTCGCATAGCTTTCTCATGACAACTGCCGGGGAGCCCCGGCAGTTGTTAGTGTTACTTGACGATTTTCACATCCGGCAGGCTACCGGTCAGTCCGTTGTAGATATCCGGCTTAAAGCCGGTGACGCGGGCGCTACTGGCCGACAAAATCTCGCGGTTACCCAGCAGAATCGCCGGTGGATCGTCCGCCAGCACTTTATACAGCTGGTGATAAATCGGTTTGCGTTTTTCCACGTCCAGCACCGCATTGCCTTCGTTGATCAGCTTATCAACCTGCGGATTGTTATAGCCGGACTCTTTCGCTTCCGTGCTGTAGTAATCCCACACGCCATCATGCGGATCGTTAAGCGTGCTGGTGCTGAAAGAGGCCAGGTCATAGTTGCCCGCTTTACGCTGCGCCATCAGGGCGTTGAAATCCACCACCTGCGGTTTCAGCAGCACACCAATCTGCTGCCAGTTCTCTTTGGCGATGGGGATCAACGCATCGTTCAGCACTTTCTTGCTTACCAGCAGCGTCAGCTCCAGGCGTTTGCCGTCCTTCACGCGGATGCCGTCCGGCCCCGGTTTCCAGCCCGCTTCATCGAGCAGTTTCTTCGCCTGCGCCGGGTCGAATTTGTACGGGTTCACGCCATCGGTGTTATACGCCCATGAAATCGGGGCAATCGGTTCAATCGCCACTTTGCCGTAGCCCTGATAAACCACATCAATCAGTTTCTGGCGGTCGAGGCCGTAAATCAGCGCCTGGCGCACTTTCACGTCCTGCAACGCCGGGCGACGCACGTTGAATTCCACCTTGCTGTAGTCGCTGGAGCCGAACAGGTTGATATTGGCGAAACCCAGCATTTTCAGTTGTTCGATATCATCCGGGCGCGAGGTGAACGCGTCGTAATCGGTTTCGCCGGTCTGGAACAACTGGAAGTTGGTGGACGGGTTGGTCACGCGGTAGATAAAGCGCGGCGTCGGCGGTGTGCCACGGTAGAAATGGGTGTTGGCGTGGAAACGAATTTCCTGGCCCGGAATATATTTTTCATAAACATACGGCCCGTTGCCCAGCGGTTTGCCGTGCAGCGTGCGCAGATAATCGAGGTTGCCGCGCTGATACTCTTTACCGTAATACGCTTTCGACAGCACCGGGCCGCCGATTTTCGCCAGCGTTGTCGCGCCTGGCTGCGTGGTGGTGACCTGTAAGGTCAGCGGGTCGATCACTTTCAGGCCGCTGACGCTATCGGCTTTGCCGGCTTTATACTCCGCACCGCCCGCGATATTGGCGAGGGTGATGTCGGTATCGCCATCATATTTCGGGTCATACAGCACGGTCAGGGTAAACGCCACGTCTTCGGCGGTCAGCGGCGAGCCGTCGCTGAAAGTCAGGTTCGGACGCAGCTTAATGGTATAGACCTTGTTGTCCGGGCTGACGCTCCAGCTTTCCGCCAGGCCTGGCACCAGATTGCCGTGGCTGTCCCAGTCGATAAGGCGTGAGAAAATGACGTTAGTGACGTTTTCGTCCCAGCCGTTAACAAAGAAATAGGGGTTAAAAATGCCCTGCGGTTCAGAGATGCCTGCCACCACCGTGTCTTTACGCAGCTTAGCTGCCGCCGGAATTTGGCTGGCATCAGTGGCTGGCGTAATGCCCTCTTTTAAGGGCTCATCGGCGAAAGAGGCTGAAGAGAAAGCCACCAGGCTGCTGAGTAACGCGATTTTCAGCGCCAAATTAAAGCGTGTGGGTTTTGTTTTTAAGCTATTCAGTAAGCTGGACAAAATTGCTCCCTCATCAAATGATTGCGTGGAATTTACAAATCATGACGAACGATAAAAGCCGCACCGCACCCTGTCTAACAACGAAAAAATCTGGCTTATAGCAAATTGTCATTAGTAAATTTATGGCAAATCAATGGCATAAATTTGCTAAGTGGCTGACAAACCGCATTGTGCCGACGAGTTGAAGAACTCGCGGCTTTCTTTCACGCATGCTTTCCACGACTCAGGCCGTTTTATCACAGTGAAAATACGCGCCTGAAAAAGAAAACAGGCAAACAGAAAGAATCACTTCCTGTTTGCCTGTGGCTGCATGCCTGGTTCATTACGTTACTGAGGAATAACGTCCATCGCACAGAACTTTGTGATGTGCTTGTTGGCTAATTATATTCAGAGCCAATAAGGATCCGCTGATTTAAGTCATCAAACTCATCGGCAAGGTAATTCACTTCAAACATACCAAGTTTAATTAAAACATTACCTCTCTTATCATTAAATGCGAGAGAAAGATAAACACTGCCATTTGACTCGATCAATGTTGTTCTGTCAGGAGTCAGCGTTGTATTGCTTTTATCTAACATAATATTCTCCATTAATATTCCAGTAATTCTCTTCGGCCTTCTATTGCCGACAGTGCTCCGTCAACCAGAGCAAACAATTCATCCTCGCCGGGGTAAACGATAATTTCAGGGGTAATAAAGCCGATGCGTTTACGAATGTCATTAATCACTCTGCCGCTCCAGGCAACGCCTCCGGTGAGGATAATGGCATCAACGCGGCCCGCCAGAACAGCCGCGCATGCGGCGATCTCTTTTGCGACCTGGTAAGCCATCGCCTCAAGCACCTCTAACGCTTTTTGATTTCCATCGCTAATTAGCTGCTCAACATCGCGAATGTCTTTCGTGCCTAAATAGCCAAACACACCGCCTTCGCCAATGAGCTTTTTCTTCAGCGAATCATAGGTATATTCACCAGAAAAACATAAACTTAATAAAGCCAGGCAAGGGAGACGGCCCACGCGTTCCGGCGAGAACGGTCCATCGCCGCCTAATGCGGAATTCACATCAACAATCCGGCCATCGCGGTGAGCGCCAACGCTGATACCACCGCCGAGGTGCGCAACGATTAAATTCAGGCTGGCATAGGGTTTTTCCACCTGAATGGCGTAACGATGGGCAACCGCTTTCTGGTTAAGGGCATGAAAAGCGCCTACCCGTGATATTTCCGGCATGCCGGAGATTTTAGCAACAGGATCACACTCATCGACCACCACCGGATCGACGGTATAAGCCATATTCTCTTTATCAGCGTCTTTTGCCAGTTCCCAGGCCAGAATTGCGCCGAGATTTGAAGCATGTTCACCGTTAAGACCCACGCTTGCATCATGTAAATAGGCGTCGTTAATACGGTAAACACCGCTTTCAAGATAGCGAACCAGCCCGCCGCGCCCGACAAACAGATCCATATCTTTGGTTCTGAAACCATGCTCATGCAACATGCCAAGAATAATTTCTTTGCGAAATTGTTTTTGTTCCAGGATATTTGAATACGGACCTAACTCAGCTTCATTATGGCTATATGTCCGGCAAACCAGTTGCGTTCTGTTGTTATAAATTGCCAGCTTGGTTGAGGTTGAACCAGGATTGATGACCAGAATATACATAACTAGTCCTTACACTGAGCTATCGCACAAGCAATAGAAAAATACTTCGTGGTGGCCGTGTCCGAGCGCGAAGTAAATACCACGGGAGCGGAAGTGCCTGTCAGGACACTGGCGCTTGAAGCGCTGCCGAGCTGCATCACGGTTTTATAGAAGACATTCGCGCTGTTAACATCGGGCAGCACGATTAAATCAACATCGCCGCCGACCCGCGTATCCAGCCCTTTATGCCGGCAGGAATCGTGGCTAAATGCCAGATCGACAGAAAGCGGCCCTTCAACGATGCAACTATCGAAACGTTCTTCGCTTAATTCCGCCGCATCTATCGTTGCCTGGATTGCTGGCGTGGCATGTTCCACGGCGGCGATGAGGGCAACTTTCGGATTACTGATGTCCAGCCGATGGAGTAAATCCACCGACTGCGTAACCATGATTTTTTTATCCTGTTTTGTCGGGGAAATATTAATTCCGGCATCAGTAATAGCGAATAATTTTCTATAAAAAGGGCTCTGAATAAAAGCCAGTTGCGTGACCAGACTGGATTCAGCAATCCCGAAGGTCTTATTGAGGATGGCCCGCAGATAAACAGGGCTGTCAACCAGGCCCTTCATTAAAATATCGGCCTTTCCTGACTTCACCAGCTCCACGGCTTTATTACACGCTTGCGTTTTGTCGGGAAGATCAATAATTTCAACTTCTCTAATATCAAAATCCAGACGCCCGGCAATGGTGACGATTTTTTCACGGCAACCAACTAAAATAGCGCGACCTAACCCCTGCACAACGATCATCCTGATCGCATCGAGTGCAAAAGCATCCTCCGCAGCAGCTACTGCAATGGTTTTCTGACTTTTTCTCTTGGCTAACTCTAAAAATGAATCTAGCTGCTTTAGCATAATGGAATATCCTGAATACTCACTAAAAGCTCAGCAGGTATGAGCCATCATACCTGCTGAAATGCGGCAATCACTTGCCTGTTAACACATATGCTGGCCACCATTAATGGCAATATTAGAGCCGGTGATATAACCCGATTTATCACCACAGAGATATAACACAAGCTCTGCGATTTCATCGGCTTCACCAAGACGACCAACCGGAATTTGCGCTTTAATACTGTCCAGCACATCATCCGGAATCGCCTGCATCATTTCCGTGTTGATATATCCTGGAGAAATGGTGTTTACGGTAATGTTTTTACGCGCGACTTCCTGAGCCAGCGCTTTGGTAAAACCGTGAACACCGGCTTTAGTCGCAGAGTAATTCGCCTGGCCAAACTGCCCTTTCTGACCGTTAATGGATGACATGTTAATTATGCGACCGCGTTGGTTGGTTAACATATTATCAATCACCGGCTTGGTCATATTAAACATGCTATTCAGGTTAACCTCAATCACCGCATCCCACTGGGATTTATCCATTTTCTTAAATGTTGCATCCCGGGTGATACCTGCATTATTAACCAGCACATCAATGTGACCGTATTTATTCAATACCGAGGCAACGGCAGCCTGGCATTGTTCATAATCACTGACATCACAGACAACCGTATCGATTTTTTCAAAGCCTGCCGCTTTTTGCGTTTCCGCCCAGTCGTTCAGCCGACTGGCATCATTATCAAACGCAACGACCTGGTAGCCTTCTTTAAGAAACCGCAGGCTAATTTTTTCACCAATGCCCCGAATTCCGCCCGTTACCAGTGCAACTTTTTCTTCCATGACCTGTTTCCTGTATCAAATAAAATTCCGGATCGCAGCGTTAATCCATCTCAACCGTGACAGCAATACCCATGCCGCCGCCAATGCATAATGTCGCCAGACCTTTTTTACTTTTCCGGCGTTGCATTTCATGAATTAACGACACAAAAATACGGGCGCCAGACGCGCCAATAGGGTGACCGAGAGCAATGGCGCCGCCATTGACATTCACTTTCGTCAGATCCCAGCCCATTTCGCGGTTAACCGCGATAGCCTGCGCCGCAAACGCTTCATTGGCTTCAATGAGATCAAGGTTGCTGACCTGCCAGTTTGATTTTTTAAGTACATTTCGGGAAGCTTCAATCGGCCCGGTTCCCATTATTTCCGGTGCGACGCCAGAGGTCGCAAATTCAACGACCCGGCCAAGCGGCGTAATACCCAGTTCTCTGGCTTTTTTCGCAGTAGCCAAAATAACCATGGCCGCGCCATCATTTACCCCGGAAGCGTTACCGGCGGTTACGCTTCCCTCTTTCTTGAAAGCCGGGCGTAATTTTGCCAGCCCTTCACGTGTGGTTTGCGGACGCGGAAATTCATCTTTTTCAACTACAATGGTCTCTTTACCGGGTTTGATAATAACAACCGGCGCAATCTCGCTGACAAAACGGGAAGCTTCAAGAGCAGCTGCGGCTTTACGCTGCGAGGCAAGCGCAAATTCATCCTGCTCTTCACGCGTAATGCCATATTTCGCCGCGATATTTTCCGCAGTCATCCCCATGTGATAATCATGGAATGCATCCCATAATCCATCATTAACCATGCTGTCCTGCATTTCCCAGTTGCCCATTTTCATTCCATTACGGGAGTGAGGAAGAATATGCGGCGACTGACTCATATTTTCTTGCCCGCCCGCAATAATCAACTCAGCTTCACCGCACTTTAATGATTGATATGCAAGCTGTAATGCTTTCATTCCTGAGCCACAAACTTTATTAATTGTCAGCGCGGGAACATCCTGTGAAATACCAGAGTGAATTAATGTTTGTCGCGCTGGATTTTGCCCACATCCCGCCGTTAAAACCTGACCAATGATAACCTCATCCACCTCGTTTACTGAAATATGAGATTTTTCAAGAAGTGATTTAATCACGATAGATCCCAGTTTAGGTGAGGATATATTGGCAAGGGAACCATTAAGCGAGCCAATAGCTGTCCTTGCTGCACCAAGTATAACAATATCAGTATCCTTCATTATTTTAGCCTTTCGCTTAATTAAACTACGAGAATTTTTATCCCAATTAGGTGAAAGGGTACTTTGATTAATGTCAATGTTTGAGTAAAAGCTGATCCATACAATTTATTCAATGTTCACTGTGAATTTTATATAAATACGGCGATTTCAAGATTGATAGTATTTAAATTCGATAATTCTTATCGCTGCTCACAAAGGATGTTTACATGATATATTTAAATGGAGGTTTTTAAAAAATGACAGAAAGAACCGAATGTTTACAAACAGGGCAAACAGCGCAATTCACAAAAAAAATCACTGAAGAAGATGTGATAAATTTTGCAGAGGCATCAGGTGACATGAACCCCGTTCACCTTGATGATGATGCAGGTAAGAGAAGTATATTTGGCCAGCGTGTTGTTCACGGAATTTTGGTAAGCGGTTTAATCTCTGCGGTTATTGCAAATAAACTCCCCGGTAAAGGCTCTATTTATTTGGCGCAAGATCTTAAATTTACCAAACCCACTTTTATTGGCGATACGGTGACAGCAACCGTAGAAATTATTGCTATTGATACGGAGAAAAAACGGGTCAATCTGAAAACCACCTGCACAAACCAGCATGGTGATGTTGTTATTAAAGGAGAAGCACTTGTGTTATCTCCCGCCGTAAAACACTGACCGGAGATAATACATTATGAAACCGATTATTCAGGGCAATGTGGCTAAAAACTGCCACCCGGAAGGGCTGCAAAAAGCCATTGATAAACAGATTGCCTATGTCGAATCACACGGCGAGATCTACGGGCCTAAAAAGGTTCTGGTGATTGGCGCATCCTCCGGTTATGGGCTGGCTTCACGTATTGCGCTGGCTTTTGGCGGCGGAGCCGACACCATTGGCGTCTCGTTTGAAAAAGGCCCCGGTGAAAAAGGCGCAGGCAGCGCGGGTTGGTATAACAACGTTCTGTTTCAGCGACGGGCGAGTGAGAAAGGGCTGATCGCGAAAGACTTTATTGCCGATGCTTTTTCCGATACCACACGGCAAAACGTGATTGATTTTATCCAGCAAGAATTTGGCGGGAAAATTGATCTGGTGGTGTACTCCGTTGCGTCTGGCATACGTCTTCATCCTGACGGTACGCGTTATCACTCAACGCTTGGCGTTCGCGGCCAGGCTTTCTCCGGCCCTGGTTTTGAACTGGAAAGTCAGCGCATGGTAGAACAGACGCTGGAGCCGGTTACCGAACAGCAGCTTGCCGATACAATTAAAGTGATGGGTGGCGAAGACTGGCAGCGCTGGATCACCATGCTGGAACAAGCTGATGTATTAGCCGAAGGATTTAAAACAGTTGCCTATTCGTATATTGGTCCGCAATCAACCTGGCCGCTTTATAAAGATGGCTCTTTGGGTGCTGCAAAAGCGCATTTACATAACACCGCCGATGAAATTAATGCGCAGTTGCAACGTATCAGCGGCCATGCTTATGCGGTTATTTGTAAAGCGCTGGTCACCAAGGCCAGTGCGTTTATTCCGGTATTTCCGCTGTATATCACCCTGCTGTATAAGGTCATGAAACAGAAACGGTTACATGAAACCTGTATTGAGCAAATGCACCGGCTGATGCTGGATCATCTTTATCCCCCCCTTGGCAACGTGTCTACCGATGCCCAACGGTTGATTCGCATGGATGATTATGAACTTCGCCCGGATGTGCAAAACGCCGTGGAATTACTCAGAAAACAGGTGACTGCGGATAACTTTAAGGTCATCGGCGATTTTGCCGGTTATTTGCAGGAGTTTCACGAACTGAACGGCTTTGGCATGGCGGGTGTGGATTATTCGGATGAACTGGATATTCACACGCTGGTTAAAGAATATAGCCTTGCGTAACGTCTGAGATGCCACTAAAAAAGCCTCCGCATGGAGGCTTTTTATTGATTAGCGCTTACCGACTTCAGGAATAATTAAATCGCCGCGCACGCGGTACGAGCCCAGCACGCTCTGCGTTTTCTCATTCAGCCACGCCACAATGCGCGCCGCCATCGCATCCATTGAATATTCAATCGCCGGGATGGTCGGAATGCCTGGTAAATGCAAGGAGCCAGCAAGGCTGAAGACCATAATGTCGCCCGGCACGGATTTATTAAACGCTTGCAGTTGCGGGATCACGCGCTGCGCTTCCTGCTCGTCAGCCACCAGCAGCGCGTTAAAATTCAGCGTGGTGGCGTTATTGAGCAGCACCTGCAACGCCACCGATGAACTGGTGTCATCCATAAAGACCAGGTTGCGGTTAAACGGCAGGAAATTGTTTTCCAGCGCCAGCTTGTAGCCGTGCAGCACCTGCTCGGCCGCAGCGGTATCGGGATGGATAAGCGCAATCTGTCTGCGGCCCTGGCTAATCAGGTAGTTGCAGGCGGTTTCCGCCGCAAAAGCGTGATCGAACTGAATGCTGTTGGGTGTCGAATCGATGGACTCTTCACAATCGACCAGAATCACATTTTCATCTTCAATTTTCAGCGGGAAACGCGCGCCGATAATCAATACATCGTCGCACAGCCCGCAGGTCAGTTCATCCAGCGCGCTCATCACCCCGGCTTTGGTATTGGCGAATCGCAACAGCAAATGTTTCTGACTCTGGCTGAGATGTTTTTCCAGCGCATACAGGTAACCGGTGGTCTGGTTAATATTCTCCTGGGCGCAAATCACCCCGATGCAGCCTGTCGACTGGCTGAGCAATGACTGGGCGATAACATTGGGCCGATAATTCAGCTCTTCGACCGCTTTCAGTACCGCGAGGCGACTGGCTTCCTTAACGCCGCGCGAACCACTCAACACCCGTGAGACTGTGGCTTTGGAGACCCCAGCTAAACGTGATACATCGTTGATTGTAGACATCTTTCTCCCCTGAGCGGCGCGTAGCCTGCGCCTGAAAATTCGTCCTGCAAAATCGGTTCAATCTATAACCACTCGCAGTATAGCGGTTTCCCTTTTTTATGGAAACCGATTTTCCATTTCACCTCTTTTGCTACCAACGAAGCGCAAAATTCCGTGATGTAAATCCAATAAAAATGCCTTATGGGCAATAGATATTGATAGCTATCACACTTCTGTGGAGAAAAAATGGAAACCGGTTTCCATATGATATCCAATCATCCCCGCAATAACTTTTTACACTTCGAGGATGGTTAACGATGTTCAGGATTATGTTGTGCTGCTCTGCCGGGATGTCCACCAGCTTGTTGGTGAGGAAAATGCTTGAGGCGGCGAAGGAACGGGAGCTGGAAGTGGAGATCGACGCGTACGGTGTCGCGGAATTCGACACGCAATTTCCGCGTTATCAGGTCGTGCTTCTCGGACCGCAGGTTAAGTACATGTTAAATACGCTGTCAGAAAAGGCCGCCGCACACGGCATTCCGGTTCAACCCATCAATCCGATGGATTACGGCATGCAACGCGGTAATGAGGTACTGGACTACGCTTTGTCGCTGATTGAAGCGGCGCATTAAAAAGGTGTTCTTATGAGTTCCTTATATCAATCAATGATTACGGTTATTGAGCAATCCATTACGCCGCTGGCCGGTCGTCTTGGACAGCAGAAGTACGTTATCGCCATCCGCGACGGTTTTACCGCTGCGCTGCCGTTTATGATCATCGGCTCCTTTATGCTGGTGTTTATCTTCCCGCCGTTTTCCGCCGACACCACCGTCGGTTTCGCCCGCGCCTGGCTCGATTTCTCTACCGAATACCGCGCGCAACTGATGCTGCCGTTTAACCTCAGCATGGGGGTGATGACGTTTTTTATCTCCGTCGGGGTTGGTGCCAGCCTTGGCCGCCAGTTTAACCTCGACCCGGTGATGACCGGCCTGCTGGCGTTTATGGCGTTTCTGCTGGTTGCCGCGCCGTATGCGGACGGCAAAATCTCCACCCAGTATCTCTCCGGCCAGGGCATTTTTACCGCCTTGCTGACCGCCATCTACTCGTCGCGCGTTTACGCCTGGCTCAAACAGCACAACATCACCATCCGCCTGCCGAAAGAGGTCCCAACCGGCGTGGCGCGTTCATTTGAGATTTTGATTCCGGTGGTGGTGGTGATCGGTACGCTGCACCCGCTGAACCTGTTTATCGAAGCGCAGACCGGGATGATCCTGCCGCAGGCGATTATGCACCTGCTGGAGCCGCTGGTTTCCGCTTCTGATTCCCTGCCCGCCATTCTGCTCTCCGTGCTGCTGTGCCAAATCTTCTGGTTCGCCGGTATTCACGGTTCGCTGATTGTCACCGGCATCATGAACCCATTCTGGATGGCCAACCTCTCCGCCAACCAGGCCGCGCTGGCGGCGGGCGCTGCATTGCCGCATGTCTATCTGCAAGGTTTCTGGGATCACTATCTGCTGATTGGCGGCGTGGGTTCGACCTTACCGCTGGCGTTCCTGCTGCTGCGCAGCCGCGTCGCGCATCTGCGTACCATTGGCAAAATGGGCGTTGTGCCAAGCTTCTTTAACATCAACGAACCGATTCTTTTCGGTGCGCCCATCATCATGAACCCGATGCTGTTTGTGCCGTTTGTCTGCGTGCCGCTGGTTAACGCCGTGCTGGCTTACACCGCGACCAAAATGGGCCTGCTGGCGCAGGTGGTTTCGCTGACGCCGTGGACAACGCCTGCACCAATTGGTGCCTCATGGGCGGCGAACTGGGCCTTTAGCCCGGTGGTGATGTGCCTGATTTGTATGGTGATGTCTGCCCTGATGTATCTGCCATTCCTGCGGGCGTATGAACACTCGCTGATGAAAGCGGAAGAACAAAAAGCGCAGACCAGCGCACCGATGACGGAAACCGTCCGCAGTAACTAAGCCGTAACGCATTAGCAGTAACGAAAAGGAGTCGGTAATGAAATACGAATTTCCCGCAAACTTCTGGTGGGGCAGCGCCTGCTCGGCACTGCAAACCGAAGGGGAAAGCCAGCAAGGCGGTAAAAGCGCCACCACCTGGGATACATGGTTTGCCCGTGAACCGTGGCGTTTTCACCAGCAGATTGGGCCGCAGGAAACCTCGACGTTTTACCGCCACTGGCGGCAAGATATCGCGCTGTTGAAGCAGCTTAATCACAACAGTTTTCGTACTTCGCTGAGCTGGTCGCGCCTGATCCCGGATGGAACCGGTGAAGTGAATCCGCAGGCTGTCGCCTGGTACAACGACGTCATCGATGAACTGCTGGCGCAGGGAATTACGCCGTTTATTACGCTGTTTCACTTCGACATGCCGATGGTGATGCAGGAGAAAGGCGGCTGGGAAAGCCGCGAAGTGGTTGAGGCTTTTAGTCGCTACGCGCAAATCTGTTTTGAGCTGTTCGGCGATCGGGTGCAGCACTGGTTTACCTTTAACGAACCGATCGTGCCGGTTGAAGGCGGCTATCTGTACGATTTCCATTATCCGAACGTGGTGGATTTCAAACGCGCGGCAACGGTGGCGTACCATACGGTACTGGCTCATGCCAGCGCTGTCAGAGCGTTTCGCGCCGGGCACCACTCCGGCGACATCGGCATTGTACTGAACCTGACGCCGTCTTATCCGCGCTCGCAACATCCTGCGGATGTGAAAGCGGCACACCACGCAGATTTGCTGTTTAACCGCAGTTTTCTCGACCCGGTACTGCGTGGCGAGTATCCCGCTGATCTGGTGGCGCTGCTCAAAGAGTACGATCAGCTCCCCGCCTGCCAGCCGGAAGATATCTCGCTGATTGCAGAAGGGAAAATCGACCTGCTCGGCATCAACTATTACCAGCCGCGGCGGGTAAAGTGCCGGGACAGCGCGGTCAATCCCGATGCGCCATTTATGCCGGAGTGGTTGTTTGATTATTACGAAATGCCAGGCCGTAAAATGAACCCGTATCGCGGGTGGGAAATTTACGAGCCAGGTATTTACGATATTCTCACCAATCTGCGTCTGAATTATGGCAACCCACGCTGTTTTATTTCTGAAAACGGTATGGGCGTCGAGAATGAAGAACGCTTTATTGAAAACGGACAAATTAACGATAGTTATCGCATTACCTTTGTTCGCGATCACCTGAAATGGCTACATAAAGGAATCAGCGAAGGCTGTAATTGTCTTGGTTACCATATGTGGACATTTATTGATAACTGGTCATGGTGTAACGCATATAAAAACCGCTACGGTTTTGTGCAATTAGATCTGGCAACTCAGCAACGCACTATTAAGAAAAGTGGAGAGTGGTTTGCCGCCACTGCCGCGCTTAATGGTTTTACTCAGGAATAATGATGATGGTCGCACTTGAAGAAGCGGTAATGGAAATTATCGTCAACGCCGGACAGTCGCGAAGCCTGTGCTTTGAGGCGCTGCGCTCGGCCAGGGAGGGCAATATTGAAGAAGCCCGCAGCCTGCTGCGCGAGGCCGATGGTTATTCACGCCAGGCGCACAAAATGCAGACGCAATTGATTGAACAGGATGCCGGGGAAGCTCGCCAGCCAATGACGTTAATTATGGTGCATGCCCAGGATCATTTAATGACATCATTACTGGCCCGCGAATTATCTGAAGAAATCATTCAACTGCATTCATTATATCGACAGTAATAAATGGAGAATTGATTACGGTAAATCTTAATTAATCTGTACCCAACTCTACAAAATAAATATTAGTTTTTGGTGATGGCAATATTTTTACCCTGCCAGCGCAGGGTAACTATTGTCTGCGAATAACTTACTAAATTGAGATAACCATGAGAATAAATAAAATACTTCCAGTGGCGCTGGCGGTTGCGGCCACCCTTTGCTCTGGCTCCGTCTTCGCACAAGAATTTACGCAAGAGCAAATCGATGCCATTGTCGCCAAAGCGGTCGATAAAGCGCTGGCGGAACGGCAGGCCAAAATGGATGCCGCCATCAATAAAAAAGCAGATGTCATTGTTGAACCACAAACCACCGCCCAGGAACCGGATAAAGCCATTCCTTACGGCGTGAAATTCAGCGGCTATGCCCGCTACGGCGCGCACTTCCAGTCTGGCGATCAGAAATATGTCGGCGTCGATGGTTCCTATAATGGCGCCTCCGCCATTGGCCGTCTGGGTAACGAAGGCAACGGCGGCGAATTCCAGCTTTCGAAAGCATTCAAAGGCGATAACGGCGCAATCTGGGACGTTAACGTGATGTTCGATCACTGGGGCGACGAAGTTAACCTGAAAAAAGCCTATGCCGGGGTAACCAACCTGCTGGCCTCGAACCCGAATGCTTACTTCTGGGCGGGACGCGACTTCCACCAGCGTCCGCAACAGGGCATCAACGACTACTTCTGGATGAACCATGATGGTCAGGGCGCCGGGGTGAAAAACTTCGATATTGGCGGCGTGCAGTTTGACGTAGCCGCCGTGGCGGCCGTGGAATCCTGTAGCCCGGAAGTACTGGAGGATGAAGCCAACCCGTCGCGCATCACCTGTACGGGCAGTTCGAACGTTGGGGATAAGGGTAACTATGCCGTCACCTCAAAAATTCACGGCATGAAGGTCGGCCCGCTCGATCTGGAGATCTATGCCAACTACGGCTTTGATTCCAAAGCGATCGAAAGCGAAGACCGCCAGCGCGCCTGGCAGGGCGGCGTGGTGCTGAGCCACACCTATGACCACGGCGTGAACAAAGTGATTGCCCGTTATTCCGATAACGCGGACAACAGCGTATTCAACAAAACCGACGATCTGACGGCGATTTATGCCAGCTTCGAAGGCAACTACAAGTTCAGCCAGCAAACCCAGGTGGAATACCTGCTGGCCTTCCACGATTACGATAACAGTGCCAACAAAGCCGATAACCGCCGCAACTACGGCGCGATTATTCGTCCGATGCACTGGTGGAACGATGTCCATTCAACCTGGCTGGAAGCCGGTTATCAGCGCGTCGATTATGACAATGGCGGCGATAACCACGGTTGGAAACTGACGCTGTCGCAGAACATCTCGATTGCGATGGGTCCGGAATTCCGCCCGATGCTGCGCTTCTACGTGACCGGCGGCGAAGTGGATAACAAACGTACCGCGCGGGTTAATGGCACCGACGACAGTACGCTCGATTCGTTTAACGTCGGCGCGATGTGGGAAGCCTGGTTCTGATGATACTGCGGGGGCGGCGAACCAGCCGTCTCCGTTTCTCATCGTGGAAAATATATTCTCGCGAGAAGATAAATATCTTTTTTATCCAATGTTACCTATCGTAAAAATGCTACAGAATTTACCTTAAGGTGTAGCAATAACTTTCTCTTTTCATTTTTTATGACTGCGAAAAACGACAGTGTAAATATTTAGCAAGCTATTTAATTTAATTAGTTAGTCATTTCTTCCAGAAAGCGCCTCGCTTTAACGCGAATTGTTCCTGTTACAAAACATTCCTTCATACCATACCCGTTTATCTATAACCAAATTGCCACTCAATGAAATTACCGAACTAATAATGGTTGAAGGAGTTTCTCTTATGCAAAAAATATCCCGAAGAGGCTTCATGGCTTTTGCTGCGGGCAGTACGGTCGTGTTAGCTGCGGGACAAGCGCTTGCGCATGATAACACCGTAAAAACTTATCCAGTTGGACAACGCGATCCCGGACCACACGATCCTATTCGTGAAGGAGAAAACCCGGATATCGTAAATCCACCCGCAACGGATAGTGGTACGTTACCGAATCTGCGTTATTCCTTCAGTGATTCACATATCCGCAAAGGAAGCGGAGGCTGGACCCGGCAAGTTACCCAGCGCGAATTAGGCATCTCCACGACCATTGCTGGCGTGGATATGCGACTGAACGCGGGCGGGATCAGAGAACTTCACTGGCACAAGGAAGCCGAATGGGCATATATGCTCTATGGAAATGCACGGGTTACCGCGTTTGATACTAAAGGAGGATGGTTTGTCGATGATATTGGTCCTGGCGATATATGGTATTTCCCGTCGGGTATTCCGCATTCCATTCAGGGTCTCGGCCCCGATGGTTGTGAATTTCTTTTAGCGTTTGATAGTGGTGGATTTGATGAGGACAGTACATTCCTGCTCTCTGACTGGTTTAAACATATTCCACCAGAAATATTAGCGAAAAACTTTCAGGTTCCTGTGGCAACATTCGCTAATCTCCCTTCGCCCGCGAACGAATATATATTTGCGGGTAATGTGCCCGGTTCACTTTCATCGGACAGTATTAAAGGGTCAACGAAATCAGATATCGCCTTCACCCATCACATGCTCGGCCAGGACCCCATAAAAGCACCGGGAGGAACGGTCAGAATAACGGACTCATCTAATTTTCCGGTGTCTAAAACCATTTCCGCAGCCTTAGTCGAAGTACAACCCGGCGGGATGCGGGAACTCCACTGGCATCCGAATAATGACGAATGGCAATACTATCTCGAAGGCGAAGGAAGAATGGGCGTTTTCGCGTCGTCAGGCCAGGCCAGAACGTTTGACTATCGGGCCGGAGATGTGGGCTATGTTCCCTTTGCGATGGGGCATTACATCGAGAATACCGGGGACTCGCCGCTGCGTTTTCTTGAGCTGTTTAAAAGCGATTACTATGCTGACATTTCACTCAATCAGTGGCTGGCAAACACACCGCCGGAGTTAGTGAAGCAACACCTGCAACTCGATGATAATTTTATGAAAGCGCTAAATCTGCAGAAAAACCCTCTCGTAAAATAACCGACTCACACGCAATTTACTGCTCTATCAGCAAGAGGTCGCCTGAAGCGACCTCTCCTTACGCCGCCACACGGCTGGGAGTTCGGTACACCACCAATCAACTCTTCAACGCTGCCGATCTCGCCGTCACGCTTTTACCCGCACTTTCGCCGCCACCAGCAGCGCCGTCAGCAGCATCAGGCTGCCGGAGAGCACCAGCGGCGACAGCAAACCATAATGATCCAGCGCGAAACCGCCAATCGCCGCGCCGCAGGTGTTGGCAAGCTGAATCACCGCCACCTGAATGGAACCGGCTTTTTCCGCCTGATCGGCAAGCGTGCGGGTGATCCAGGTTGACCAGCCCACCGGCACCAGCGCAAAACCCAGCCCCCAGATAATGGCGATCCCCGCGGCAACGACTTTATCGCTGCCCCACAAAATCAGTGCCAGCGCACTGACAGCCAGCGTCAGCGGTGCAAGGGCGAGCGCCATTTTGACCGAACGCTTCATCACCATGGAAGAGAAGGAAGTACCGACAAAGCTGGCGATACCAAAGCTCAGCAGCACCAGCGTTAAGCCATCGACGCTAAACCCGGCGAGGTTCATATACACCGGGCGAATATAGGTAAAGAACGAGAACTGCCCGGCGAAGACCATAAAGATGGCGATCATTCCCGCCAGCACACCGGGGCGTTTCAGCAGGCCAAACATGTTCTCGTGATGTTCGTTTTTTCCCGGCAGCGATGGCAGCGCCCGCCACACCCAGAGAATACAGACCGCACCCATCAGCGCCGCGCCGTTAAAGACATTACGCCAGCCGATGATGCCGCCGAGGAAACTGCCCAGCGGCGCGGCGATCACCAACGCAATCGACACCGCGCCAAAAATCACCGACAACGCTTTCGGCACGGTGCGCATCGGCACCAGACGTATGGTCAGCGAAGCCGACATCGCCCAAAAACCGCCGAGCGCCAGCCCCAGACAAGCTCGGCCAGCCAGCAGCAGCGTAAAGTTAGTGGCAAAGGAGACCAGCAGGCAGGAGAGGGTCAGCAGCACCGCAAAGGCGATCACCACATAACGCCTGTCGGCGGCGCGGATCACCGTAGTAATAAACAGGCTGGCGAACATAGCCACAAACGCGGTTACCGTGACGGTTTGCCCGGCAACACCTTCGGAAACGCCTAAATCCAGCGCCATTGGTGTCAGCAGGCTCACCGGTAAAAACTCCACGGTGATCAGACAGGCAACGCAAAAAGCCACCGCGAAAACGGCTGACCAGTTAGGACGGGTTACCGCATCCACCGGAGATTTCGCCACAGTTTGCTCACTCATTTGTCACCTGCTCAGTTATTCGTCGTGAAGGTCGCGCAGTGTAACATTCATCATCTGTGACGCAATTAACAATTCAGCAACTCATTTTATGATGGGGGATCAGTGCAGCCAGTGGACGCCCTCTTGCGGGATAAACTGGGCGTTATAACGCAGCTGGAAGTTGTTCAGTTCGATGGTATCCGGCTCCAGCTCGCGTAAAAACCCGAGCGCCAGACGTACCTGCGCATCGGTTATCGGCGCGGCGAGCCGTGCTTTTTGCATCAGCCGGTGCCAGTATTGCAGGTTCTGTTCGCTGCTATCGACAATGGAAACCTGCCAGATCAGCAGCACCTGCGCCGCATTTTGCAGATGTGCTTCATCCGGGCGCGCCAGGTAACTTAAGTACTCGTTACCCGCCGTTTTGCCCATCTGATCCATCATCGATTCCACCGGAACGGGTTGAATGTTAAGCCGGTCGGTGAGACGGCGGATCGCCCGCCGGGAATCAGAGGTTAACACTCTGAAGCCAATCACAAAAACAACCACCAGCGTTGCCAACATCAACCAAATCATACCTGCTCCCGGTGCGCAAAAGAGGCTCATCATACGGGGAAATCCCCCCTGACGCACAGCCGTAAAGACAGCCGTAAGCCGACAGTTAATTATCGGCTTACCGGGCGCTTCGCATAAATAGCGCGATTACTCGAAGAACAGCCCCAGTTTGTTAAACACGCCCGGATCGCTCTGGTGACGGATGATTTGCACCACATCTTCCAGTTTGTCGATCTGGCTTATCATCTGCTCCAGCCGCTGGTCGTTGGCAACCTGTAGCCAGATGCGGCTCTGTTCGCCATTTTGTAGCGGTAAACAGAGAATGCCTTCCACGTTGAACGCACGGCGCGCAAACAGCCCGCAAACATGCGTCATGACGCCCGGATGGTTACGCACGGTGAGTTCGAGAATGACGTTATCAGTTGTTTGCATGGCTTATTCCCCCACCATTTCTGTATTTGCCGCACCCGGAGGTACCATCGGATAAACTTTCTCTTGCGGGTCGATACGAACATGAATCAACGCCGGGCCAGGACGGGAGATAATCTCCTGCAACGCGGCCTGCGGATCGGCGGCGGCGTTTAAATCACACGTTTGCAGGCCGAAACCTGCGGCGATCTGCATAAAATTAATCATCCCCGGATAGGTTGCCGCAAACACACCCGATTTATAGAACAGGCTCTGCTGCTGGTGAACCAGCCCCAGCGCTTCGTTGTTCATCAACACGATCTTCACATCGAGGTTATTCTCGGCGGCGGTGGCCATTTCCTGAATATTCATCATCAGGCTGCCGTCGCCGGAGAAGCAGATAACTTTGCGATCCGGGTTCGCCAGCGCAGCGCCAATGGCGGCAGGAAGACCAAAACCCATGGTGCCCAGCCCGCCGGAAGTCAGCCACTGACGCGGACGGTTAAGCGGATAAGCCTGCGCCGTCCACATCTGGTGCTGGCCGACATCGGTGGTAATAATGGCGTTATCATCAACGCAAGCCGCAACGGCGTTGATCAGACCGTAGTGGCTCAGCGGATCGCCGCCCTGCGGAATGGCGCCCGGAAACTCGCGTTGCAGTTGCTCAACCGTGTTACGCCAGGCGTGGCGGGAGTGCGCCTCAACGTGCGGGATCAGCGCGTCAAGCACTTCACCGACATCGCCCTGGATCGCCACATGCGCCTGCTTCACTTTGCCCAGCTCCGCGCGGTCGATATCGACATGGATAATTTTGGCATTCGGGCAGAACTGCTCCGTTTTGCCAATCGCCCGGTCATCAAAACGCGCCCCCAGAACCACCAGTAAATCCGCCTCTTGCAGAATAAAGTTGGTGCTGCGTGCGCCGTGCATCCCCAGCATGCCCAGCGACAGCGGGTGTTGCTTCGGCAGCATGCCGAGCGCCATCAGCGTCATGGTGGTCGGCAGATTGGCTTTCTCCGCCAGATGACGAATCTGCTGCGGCGCATTGATTACCCCGCCGCCGAGATAGAGCACCGGGCGCTGCGCGGCATTGATCATCTCTGCGGCTTCGCGCACCGCCTGCGCATTCCAGGCCGGGGCAGGGGCTTTGTAGCCTGGTTCCGGCAGTTCGCTGAGGGTGATTTCCGCCGTCTGCACATCTTTAGGAATATCTATCCACACCGGGCCAGGACGGCCAGACTGCGCAATGCGAAACGCATCGCAGATCACCTGTGGCAGTTCGGCGATGTCACGCACCAGGTAGTTGTGTTTAGTGATGGGGATAGAGATGCCGTAAGTGTCCACTTCCTGGAACGCATCAGTGCCGATCATCGAGGCGGGTACCTGGCCGGTAATGCAAACCAGCGGGATGGAGTCGAGGCGCGCATCGGCGATGGCGGTCACCAGGTTAGTCGCACCCGGCCCGCTACAGGCCAGACAGACCGCCGGTTTACCCTGCGTACGCGCCATGCCCTGCGCGATAAAACCTGCGCCCTGCTCGTGGCGCGCCAGCACGTGGCGAATCTGTTTGCTCTGGCTGAGCGCGTCGTAAAGCGGCAGAACCGTACCGCCAGGAATGCCGGTTACCGTGGTGATGCCCTGTCGTTCCAGTAAATGAACAATCAGTTGCGCGCCAGTGTAGCGCGTGGGTTGTGATGTGCTGCCCGAACTTGCCATGCTCCAGTCCTTTTCTTCTGGGCCAGCTTTCCGGAGGGGGTAGAACGAAAAACCCCGCCGGTTTGCGCCGGCGGGGTTTTGGAATCGTGTGTTGTTCCGGACCCTACGGCGCATTGCCGACGACCACCACCACACGCACGACGACCACCGCGGCGTTATGCGCGGTTTTTAGTAGGTTCATCGACATTGTGGAAGCGTTCATTAGGGACCTGTCTGTCATGTAATTAACAGGATTTATACAAACACAGGATCTCGTCGCCGACAACTGCTTTTTACGCACCCGCAGAAAACTGCGCGGCGGATCACGTTTAGTTATGCCGGCGCTGAAAACAAAAAACCCCGCCGGAGCGAGGTTTTTATACAGTTTTTCGCGGTTGGTGGCCGCAAACACACTGCGTTACGTCAACAGGGAAACTATACGCGGAAACAGGCAGCCGTGCAATTTTCAGGCGTTTTTTCCCGCATTGAGTATGGATCAAGGTCAAAATTTCGTCCAATAAATACTGTATATATAAACAGTGTTAATATATACTGACCTTGCTAATCAGTGTGCAGGGGCCGCAACTCTACGGCGCAAACAAGTCCTGGCTGAAACGGGTGGTGCCGTCAGCGCCTTAACCCCTAAGCGAGCACACTGCGTTACGCCAACAACACGGCTGACAACAGGCAGCGGAAAGGTAAGCCAGCCGGTGCTCCTGAACCAGAGGAGACGCGTATGAGCGGAATGGAACTGTTTATTCTGATCCTGAAACTCATTGTTGCTTTGTTGCAACTGCTTGAAGCTGTCCTGAAATTCCTGCGTTAATTCAGGTTCAAGCCGCACCAAAGAGGGGCGGGCAACCGCCCCTCTTTAACACCGCTAATCTGGTATCCGCTGCGGGCGGCATGTTACATTTTGTTGACAACTCACTCGCCCGGGCCACCATGACACTCTCCGTTTTCTGCATTTTGCTGTTTGCCGCTCTGCTTCATGCCAGCTGGAATGCCATCGTGAAATCCGGCAGCGACAAACTCTATTCGGCGATTGCCGTCAGCGGTTCTGCCGCGCTGATCGCGCTGATTTTGTTACCTTTCTCGCCACAGCCGACGCTCGCCAGCGTGCCTTATCTCGCCGTCTCGTGCGCGTTGCAGGTGGTTTACACGGTGCTGGTGGCGAAAACGTACCAGGTTTCGGATATGAGCCAGACCTATCCGCTGATGCGCGGCACCGCGCCGCTGCTGGTGGCGCTTGTCAGCGTGCTGATCCTCGGCGATTCACTTTCTGGCGTGGCGTGGGGCGGTATTGCCGTGATCTGCCTGTCGATACTGGCGATGGCGTTTAACGGACGCACGCAGTCCCGCAAAGGGATCTGGTTGGCGCTGATTAATTCGGGCTTTATTGCGGGTTACACGCTGGTCGATGGCACCGGCGTTCGTCTTGCCGGTTCGGCCCTGGGTTACACACTATGGACCTTCTTCCTCAACGGCTTTTGCTTGTTGTTCTGGGCGATGCTGGCGCGGCGGCAAGAGGTAACGCGTTATCTGCTCGTCAACTGGAAAAAGGGCATTCCCGGCGGCATCGGCACCATGGGTTCTTACGGCCTGGCGCTGTGGGCGATGACGCAAGCGCCGCTGGCGGTCGTTGCTGCGCTGCGCGAAACCTCGATTCTGTTCGGCGCGCTGATTGCGTTTGTTCTTCTCAAAGAGCAGGTTGCCGGGCTGCGGATTGTTGCCGCCTGTGGCATTGCCGCTGGCGCAATCCTGCTGCGCCTTTCCTGAAACTTACTGGCAACAAAAGTTGCCGAATGTTGTCTATAAAACCTGCCTCTCTCCTTCCTCTCTTTGCACCGGGTAATTGTGGTTCTGTCATCTGGCTGTGCTAGATTTCTCCGGCATTAAGGCTGTATCGCAGCCATATATTCTTTAATCTTCCATTTTTTAAAAGTAATCATCGACATGAAAAGGCAGAGAAACGTCAATTTGTTATTGATGCTGGTGCTTCTGGTGGCTGTCGGGCAGATGGCGCAAACCATCTATATCCCGGCGATAGCGGATATGGCGCTCACCCTGAATGTTCGCGAAGGCGCGGTGCAAAGCGTTATGGCAGCGTATCTGCTGACTTACGGCGTCTCCCAGCTCTTCTATGGCCCACTGGCGGACAGAGTCGGTCGCCGCCCGGTGATCCTTGCCGGAATGAGCATCTTTTTGCTGGCGACGCTGATCGCCATTACCACGCACAGCCTGTCGATGCTAATTCTGGCCAGCGCCTTACAGGGCATCGGCACCGGCGTGGGTGGCGTGATGGCGCGAACGCTGCCGCGCGATCTGTATGCCGGTACGGAACTGCGTCACGCCAACAGTTTGTTGAATATGGGGATTTTGGTCAGCCCGCTGCTTGCGCCACTGATCGGCGGCGTGCTGAATACACTGTTTAACTGGCGCGCCTGTTTTATCTTTTTGCTGGTACTGTGCCTGGTCGTCACCTGGAGTATGGCGCGCTGGATGCCGGAAACCCGACCCAAAGACGCGCCGCGCATCCGCCTGCTGGCCAGCTACAAAACCCTGTTCGGCAATGGCGCATTTAATTGTTACCTGCTGATGTTGATTGGCGGTCTGGCCGGGATTGCGGTCTTTGAAGCCAGCTCGGGCGTATTGATGGGCGGCGTACTGGGTCTGAACAGCATGACGGTCAGCGTCCTGTTTATTCTGCCGGTGCCAGCGGCCTTTTTCGGCGCGTGGTTTGCCGGGCGGCAGAACAAGCGCTTTACCTCGTTGATGTGGCAGGCGGTGATCTGCTGCCTGGCGGCCGGTCTGATGATGTGGATCCCGGGCATTGTCGGGGTGATGAATATCTGGACGCTGATCGTGCCCGCCGCGCTGTTTTTCTTCGGTGCCGGAATGTTGTTCCCGCTGGCGACCAGCGGCGCGATGGAGCCATTCCCGTTTCTGGCGGGCACCGCGGGCGCGCTGGTTGGCGGGTTGCAGAACATCGGCTCTGGCGGCCTGGCGTGGCTCTCTTCACAACTGCCGCAGAACGGCCAGTTTAGCCTTGGGATGCTGATGACGCTGGCCGGGCTTTTAATTCTGTTGTGCTGGCTGCCGCTGGCGACGCGTTTTTCTCGCCATGAACCGGTGATTTAACCTCATGATGGCCCGGCCTCGCGTCGGGCTTGTCGCACTCCGGCGCAATCATCATTTTCAGTAACGGTTCCGGCCCTGGCCGCCATGCGCCCTCTTCCCCATCATAAAATTGCGTATCGGTATTGATCGCATAGGGAATTTTCACCTTATTCAGTTCGCAGGCCATAAAGTGGGCGAAAGCCATTTGCGATTCGGTGGGCGCATTTTTAATGGATTCGCCTACCGCCCAGCCACCAACCCAGCTGGCATGCCCGGATTTCTGCTGCCAGCGCACCGCCGTATTAATCCGCGCGCGGATGGCGGCTTTTTCCGCCGCCGTGCCCGATGTCCACGGATATTTACCGTTAGTTTTCAGCGGCCCCCACGGAAAAATGTGCCACTCAGCCAACAGATAGTTCTGGCTGTGCGGCGGCAGTTTCAACGAGGAGAGATCTTCCGGCGCGGCGCGCAGGCGCGGGGCAATAAAAATCATGCGTTGAGCGTCGATATCATGCAGGGTGCGCACGACATTTTCATAAGCACGATTCAGGGCAGGCAAATCGCGGTTAAGTTTGTCAGCCGGTTCATAAATCACATCAAAACCGAGCGTCGGGTGCTCAGTACCGAAAAAGTTCGCTACCGTTGACCACCACGCCACCAGCTGCGCTTCGTTTTTGGCGTCCGGATCGGCTTTGAAGCTGTCCGCCTGATAGGCAATCACCGGGATCACCCCATACTGTTCACAGGCCTCCACCAGTTTCCGCAGGTGGATCAGCCGCGCTTCCGTCATGTTATCGGCAACGCGAATGCGCACATGACGGATACCGGCGTCGTAGAAATCACGCACAATCAGCGGGTCGAACTCGCGGATACCCCGATCGGTACGCGCCCAGTCGACATCCATCCCCACCCCCAGCTTTTGCGCATATTGCGCCGCCGTCAGCGGAGTATCAGCGGCAAACACAGAGGTTCCCGCCAACAGCATAACAACTGCAATCAGTGGCTTTAACACAGTTGACCTTGTGAAAATCAGGGATGAATACATGTATTTAGCATGCTTGCGTTTACACGTGTAGCAGCAATACGTAATAAATTCTCAAAACCGCGGCCCACTTGCACCGTTGGCCGATTCCTGTTTTCTTTAACGCTCCGATTCTTACGAAAACGAACCGATGAAAAACGCCGACATTCAGAAACTCATCCAGCAGTTTCCGCTTATAGAGCAGTTGATCGCGCTGAAAGAAACGCAGTGGTTTAACCCTAATAGTACCTCCGTTGCACGGGCTTTGCCGCATGTTGGCCTGACACAACAGGATGTTAGCGATGCCCACGCACGGCTTGCCCGCTTCGCGCCGTTTATTGCACAGGCTTTCCCGGAAACGGCGGCAAGCCGCGGCATGATTGAATCTGACGTGGTTCCGATCCCGGCAATGCCGCGCCGCCTCGGCCCGGATATCACCGGCGAGCTGTGGCTGAAAAAAGACAGCCATTTGCCGATTTCCGGTTCTATTAAAGCGCGCGGCGGCATTTATGAAGTGCTGACCCACGCGGAAAAACTGGCTTGCGCCGCCGGATTACTGACGCCGGAAGACGATTACGGCAAGTTGCTGTCGCCTGAGTTTGCCCGTTTCTTCAGCCAGTACAGCATCGCCGTTGGCTCGACGGGAAATCTGGGGTTATCGATCGGGATTATCAGCGCGCGGCTCGGTTTTCGCGTCACGGTGCATATGTCGGCCGATGCCCGGGCATGGAAAAAAGCGCTGCTGCGCAGCCACGGCGTAAATGTGGTGGAGTATGCCGAAGATTACGGCGTGGCCGTTGAACAAGGGCGTAAAGCGGCGGCGGCGGATGCGAACTGCTTTTTCATTGATGATGAGAACTCCCGCACCCTCTTTCTGGGCTATGCCGTTGCCGGACAGCGCCTGAAAGATCAGTTCACGCGGCTTGGCAAAGTGGTGGATAACGCGCACCCGCTGTTTGTCTATCTGCCGTGCGGCGTCGGCGGCGGGCCTGGCGGCGTCGCCTTTGGTCTGAAGCTGGCGTTCGGCGACGCGGTACACTGCATTTTTGCCGAACCGACGCATTCTCCTTGTATGTTGCTGGGCGTGTATACCGGGCTGCATGACGGCATTGCGGTGCAGGATCTGGGGATTGATAACCAGACGGCGGCCGATGGTCTGGCGGTCGGGCGCGCTTCCGGCTTTGTCGGACGGGCAATGGAGCGCCTGCTGGACGGCTTCTACACCGTGGATGACAACACGCTTTACCAGCAACTCGGCTGGCTGGCGCAGGAAGAGGGCATTCAACTGGAGCCATCGGCGCTGGCGGGAATGCCCGGGCCGCAGCGGATTTGCAGCGACAGCGGCTACCATCAACTGCACGGCTTTAGCCCGGAACAACTGACGCAGGCCACCCATCTGGTATGGGCGACCGGCGGCGGAATGGTCCCCGCCGATGAGATGGCGCGCTATCTGGCGCAAGCCCGCTAAATCAGCCGCTCCGGCGCAGCCAGGCCATCAGTTCGACAGGGGAGCGCCGTTGGCGCAGCAGATCGCGCATCACGCGCATATGCGGCGCGCTGTGGCTGAAAAAGTGGTGATAACCATGGCACAGCGCGCTTCTTCCCTCGACGATGCGGTGCTTCGGGCAGTCGCCACGGCAAAAACGCAGCACGTCGCAACGCAGGCAGACTTCGCTGAGGCTGGCTTTTTTACTCTGCCCGAAAGCGGCTGCTTCGTCGCTGGCATTGAGTGTTTTAATCGGGATCTGATGCAGATTGCCCAGCCGGTAATCCGGGGCGACATAGTGATCGCACTGGTAGAGATCGCCGTTCGCCTCCAGCGCAAAAGCGTGGCCGCAGGTCTCGCCAAAGCTGCACATTTGCGACGGATAGCCGCTCCAGACGCCGAGCGTGGAGTCAAATAACTGCACATAAACGCGGCCAATATCTTCCCGCGCCCACATGTCGAATACCGCGGTAAGAAAGTTTCCCCAGGCTTCGCCGCTGACCGATTCGGCAGACAAGCGCCCCTGCGCGTCCTGCTCCACCAGCGGAATAAACTGCAAAAACGGCGTTCCGAGCGCGCGTAAATAGCGATACAGGCGCTGCGGCTGCTGGCTATTGAGATGATTGACAACGCACAGCAGGTTGTACTCGACCTGATGTTTCTCCAGTATCGCAATGGCATTAATCACTTTCGCATGTGATGGTTTACCGCTGCGGTTTACCCGGTACGCATCATGCAGATCCGCCGGGCCATCGATGGAAACGCCCACCAGCCAGCCGTGGTCGTGAAAAAAACGGCACCACTCCTCATTCAGCAGAATGCCATTCGTCTGGAAGGCGTTTTCAATACGTTTGCCGTTGGCGTGCTTTTTTTGCAGGGCGGCAACGCGCTGAAAGAATTCCAGCCCGCAGAGCGTCGGTTCGCCGCCCTGCCAGGCAAACGGCACGCTTTCGCCCGGCTGGGCGTCGATTTGCTGGAGAATAAATGCCTCCAGCGTGGTGTCATCCATAACATTTTGCTGCGGTTTTTCGAGGTAAAAACAGTAGCGGCAGTTAAGGTTGCAGCGCGAACTGGCGGGCTTAGCCATAACGTGGCAGCCTGGCATGAAACGTCCTCACAAGATAAGAATAAGCTGACGGATATGCGTTACAGCAAACAGTAATGCGAGGGAAAGCACCGCGAGGGAGATCAATAATTTGTCACGTATTGCGCCGGGCAAGGCGAAATCGCTTTTATTGACGTCCATTAAGATACGCTTATGGGTATAGCGCCAGAGCAGTAACGCGGCCAGCGCCAGAATAATGAGCGAGATCCAGAAAGGCATGCCCGAATGTTGCCAGTTATGCCTGACCGCCAGCGCCATCAGTGCGCCATAGCCGAACAGCGTGCGCAGCCATGCCAGCGATGTCCGTTCCGGTTGCAGGCCAGGATCCGTTTCGCGCCGGGCTTTACGGTTATCCGGCATAGAACACCAGCACCATCACCACCAGCGCAACTGCCAGTAGCGAAACGCTTATCACCATCAGCACGCGGGTATAGGGCAGATCTTCTTTCAGGCGCATCGCTTTTTCATTGCGCAGCCAGCGCAGATAGCCATAGAGCGCCAGCGCGCCGGAGAAGAGACACAGCAGCAGCGCCAGCACTTCACGGATCAGCGGCGTGGCAAACTGCGGCGCTAACTGGTCCAGCCCGACACCCGCCGCGAGAAACCCCAGCGCGGTGCGGATCCAGGCAAGAAAAGTGCGCTCATTCGCCAGCGAGAAGCGGTAGTCCGGCGCTTCACCGACGCGGGAAATTTTCATCTGTTCTCCTTCCACATTGATAACCCTGCCGGCGTTACCCTTTCTTGCAGCGGTAAAGGGAAAACCGATCCGGCCAGGCCTTCAAAGTAGCGGATAAACTGACGCTTTTCGACTCTTTCACGCAATGGAAAGCCGGCACCCTGACGGTGCCGGGCAGGAGAATTAATGCAGCGGCGGCCAGTACGCTTTGTTCGCTTCCAGTAGATCGTCGAGAATCGCTTTCGCCACCGTCGCGCTGGGCACGGTTTTCGACAGCGTGATCGCCTGCCACAACTTCTGATAAGAGCGCTGTTCCCAGGCATCGACCACCAGTTTTTCTACCGCTACCTGCTGACTCATCAACCCTTTCTGGAAGTGCGGAATATCACCGACCGTCAGCGGTTCCGGGCCGTTTTTCCCCACCAGACAAGGAATTTCCACCATCGCATCGGCGTCAAAGTTATGAATTGCGCCATTGTTCGGCACAATCAACAACATGCGCTCCTGGGTGTTAAAGGCGATGGCAGTAGCCAGATCGACAATGTAAGAAGCATGTTCGTCAATCTCCAGCTCACCGGCGGAAGATTTCCCGGCAGCAATAATCGCCCGACAGGCACCAAACACCTGCTTCTCACGATGATCCATCACCTCATTGGCACGCGTACGTTCCGGGTTGCTGTGGGCAACCACGTAGTCCGGGAAGAAGTAATACTTCAGATAAGTGTTTGGCATGGTATCCGGGTCGAGCGCCTGCACATCTTTCGCTTTGGCGAACGTATCGTTCCAGCTCGCTTCGGTATGCGCGTTATCCGCAGGCGGAACATAACCGTGTTTCGCCACATATTCGCGCAATTTCGGCATCAAATCGTTACCGTTCAGATCTTCAATCGATGTCCACCAGCCGAAGTGGTTAAGCCCGTAGTAGCGTACCCGCATCTCTTTGCGGTCTTTCAGGCCGACAATTTGCGCCATCCGTCCTTCAATGCCGATAGGCATATCGCAGATGTTAAGAATTTTGGCCTGCGGGCGCAGGCGACGCGTGGCTTCCGCGACAATCGCTGCCGGATTGGAGTAGTTAAGCATCCACGCATTGGGTGAATATTTTTCCATATAATCAACCAGCTCCAGCACGCCGCCAATAGAACGCATACCGTAAGCGATACCGCCAGGCCCGCAGGTTTCCTGGCCTAATACACCGTGGCGCAGCGGGATTTTTTCATCTTTTTCACGCATCGGGTATTTGCCGACGCGGATATGCGCCATCACAAAATCGACGTCGGTAAAGGCTTTTTGCGGGTCGGTGGTGTAGCTGAATTCAATCTCCGGTGCCTGCTCCTGCAGGATAATTTTGCAGGCTTCGGCGATGGTTTCCTGGCGCGCGCCATCGTTGTCATAGAATTTCAGCGCCCGCAGCGGGAAGCGATCGCGGTTAGCCAGCAACATCAAAACGATACCGGGAGTAAAGGTGCTGCCGCCGCCGGCGATAACCACTGAAAACTGTTTCATGATACTGCCTCCGTCATGGTGGATGGTTCATTGGTCAAAGGGGTTTTCATCAGGGATTCAAGCTGGTCGCGCAGCAGAGGAACATGCAGGCCGACAATCACCTGGATGGCGTTGCCGCGTCGCACGACACCGTGCGCGCCCAGCGCTTTAAAGACGTCGTCGCTTTGGGTTTTCGCCGTATCGACCAGCGTGATGCGCAGCCGCGTCGCGCAGTTGTTGATGCTTTCGATGTTTGCCGCACCGCCCAGCGCCTGCAAAAATCCGGCGGCCTGGCCCAGCGAGTCTTTCGCTGCCGCCGTGGTTTGTCCGCGCGCCGCTTTGTAATCGGCCTTGCTGTAGAGTTTGATTTCACTCTCTTCCCGGCCGGGCGTTTTCAGGTTTAAGACGGCGATCAGCGTGCGGAAAACGACGAAATAGAGCGCGGTAAAGCAGAGGCCGACGGCAATCTGGGTGAAAACCGTCGCTGCATGGTTATGGAACATCGGGATCCAGTTTTGCGGCAGAAACTGGTCGAGCAGCCCGCCGCCCATATTGCCCACCACGCCGAAGCTGTACATCACCGTCGCCATCGTCGCTGCCAGTACAGCGTGAACGGCAAACAGCAGCGGGGAGATAAACAGGAAGGTAAATTCCAGCGGTTCGGTAATGCCCACCAGCACGGCCGTCAGCGTTGCGGGGATCAGCAGACCCGCCACTTTGACGCGGTTTTCCGGCGCGGCGGTATACCACATCGCCAGCGCGATGCCGATGGAGCCAAACACTTTCGAGTTACCGTGCAGCGCAAAGCCGCCTTCCGGGAACAGGACTTTCAGTGGTTCGGTGCTCTGGCTGAATGCCTGTAGATGTTGCGCCCAGTACATCTGAATACCGCCTTCCACCGCCGCCGGGCCGAAGATAAAAGGACCGTAGACAAAGTGGTGCAGCCCGGTCGGGATCAGGATGCGTTCCAGAAATGTGTAAATCCACACGCCCAGCGCCCCGGCAGAGCGCAGAAAAGCCTGCAACGACTCAATGACAAGCTGCACTTTCGGCCAGCCCAACAGCGTCAGCCAGGCGCAAGGGATCATCACCAGGAAGGCGATAATCACCACAAACGAGGTGCCCTGGAAGATGCCGAGAAATACGGGCAGTGGTTTGTCGAAAAAGCGGTTATGGATGGCGGTGACAATGCCGGAAATCGCAATCGCCCCGATAATGCTGGTGTCGAGGGTTTTGATCCCGGCAATCAGCGCTAAACCGCTGCCCGCCGTGGGTTCAATGCTGAAATCGACGCCAAAAAAGTGACCCCAGGTCATTCCCATGGCGTTAATGAAGTAATTCCAGGTCAGAAAACTGATCAGCACCGCCAGGCAGGCTCGCCCTTGCGCCTGTTTTGCCAGACCAATCGGTAAACCGACGGCGAAAATCAGCGGCATATTGCGAAACACCGCCCAGCCGCCCTCTTCGATGATATGGACACATTGCGCAAACAGATTGTCGGGTGCGGTTAATGTTGCGCCGACAAACAGGGGGTTACTCAGCATGATGGCGATACCCACCACCATACCGGCGAACGGGAAGAGCAGCACCGGTGTGAACATGGCACCGCCGAAACGTTGTATTTGACTGAGCATCGTAGAATCCTCATGTAACAACTTGTAGGGGGTAGAGGCCTTGTTGGTTTTTTGTGGGCCTGTGAGCAGCATAAGAAGTCGCCGCCGCGCCAACATGGCGCGCCGCTGCGATTCGTGATCGCTTTCATGGTTTTATTTCACGCGCTCAGGTCTACTTTTTAGGCAAAACATGGACATGTTCAGAGGCAATGTTCCCGCTGACGGGGGCGGAGAGGTCTACAGGTGATCTACAAATCTATTGCCGAGCGATTACGCCTGCGGCTCAATTCATCGGATTACAATATCGGCAGCCCGTTACCGGGCGAAAAGGCGCTGGCGCTGGAGTTTGGTGTGGCGCGAATGACGATTCGCAAGGCGGTTGATCTGCTGGTGGGCTGGGGATTAGTGGTCCGCCGCCACGGCAGCGGAACATTTGTCGCACGCAAAGATGTTCATCATGAAACGACCAATCTGACCGGGCTGGTAGAAGTGCTGCGCCGACAGGGCAAAGAGGTGCAGAGCCAGGTTTTGCAGTTCGAAGTGATGCCCGCCCCGCCAGCCATTGCCAGCCAGTTGCGCATACAAATTAACGAACGGATCTACTTCTCGCGGAGGGTTCGCTACGTGGAGGGAAAACCGCTGATGCTGGAAGACAGCTATATGCCGGTGAAGCTGTTCCGTTCGCTGTCGCTGGGGCATCTGGAGGGGTCGAAATTCGATTATATCGAGAAGGAGTGCGGCATCACTATCAGCGGTAACTACGAAAGCCTGACGCCGGTGCTGGCCGATAAACAGGTGGCCAGCTTGCTGAACGTGGCGGAACAAACGCCGCTGCTGCGTATTACTTCACTCTCCTACAGCGACAGCGGCGAATTTCTTAACTACTCAGTGATGTTCCGCAACGCCAGCGAATATCAGGTGGATTACCACCTGCGCCGTATTCATGCTGGCACGCTATTAACCCATCCCCCAGAACAGTACAGCCAGAAGCTGTGGGGTGATAATACGTAAAAACATCACCAGCGGATAAACCGTCGCATACGAGAGTGCCGCTGCGCCGCTGGTGGCATGCAGGCCGTTGGCAAACGCCAGCGCTGGCGGATCGGTCATCGACCCGGCCAGCATGCCGCAGAGGGTCAGATAGTTCATCTTCGCCACCATTCGCGCCAGCAAACCGACGGTGATCAGCGGAATGGCGGTGATAAAGATGCCATAACACATCCATTTCACACCATCGCCATGGGTCAGCGTAGCGATAAAGTCACCGCCGGATTTCAGCCCCACCACCGAGAGAAACAGCACAATTCCCAGCTCGCGCAGTGCCAGGTTCGCGCTGGGCGGCATAAACCAGTACAGTTTGCCGATCGTACCAATTCGCCCAAGAATCAGCGCCATAATCAGCGGCCCGCCCGCGAGACCCAGCTTCAGCGCCGCCGGAAACCCCGGTATATACAACGGCACCGATCCCAGCAGAACGCCAAGGCCAATGCCAATAAACACCGGCAGCATTTGTACCTGCTGCAACTTGTGCTGCGCGTTGCCGACTTCGTTAGTCACTGCTTCGATTGCCGCCGGACGCCCGACAAGATTAAGGATATCGCCGAATTGCAGGCTGGCGTCGCTGCTGGCTACCAGCTCCACACCGGCGCGGTTCAGGCGGGAAATCACCACGTCGTAGCGCTCTTTGAAGTGCAGATCGCGGATTTTTTTCCCCAGCACTTTTTCGTTGGTCACCACCACGCGTTCGACGCGCAAATCCGTGCCGCGCGTTGACAAAGAGGTATCCACTTCTTTGCCTATCACCAATTGCGCGTTATGCAGATCCTTCGGAAGCCCTACCAGATGCAACAAATCCCCGGACTGAATCAGCGTGCCCGGCGAGGGCACCATCAGTAAATCATTCCGTTTGAGACGCGAGCAGATGATTTTGTCGCTGTTAAGAACGGGAACGTCCTGAATCGCCATATTATTGAGATTCGGATTTTCCACGCGGATATTGATGGTGCGGATCAGTGACGTGCCATGGCTGAGCGTTGCGTCGTGCTGTCGCGCCTCTTCATCGACATTAACGCGAAACAACACGCGCAGCAGCCACATACTGAGCAAAATGCCGCAAATACCAAACGGATACGCCATGGCGTAGCTCATCCCCATCTGGTCGAGCAGCGGGCCAGGAATGCCTAAGTCACGCAGGATTTGCTGCCCTGCGCCAAGCGCTGGCGTATTGGTGACCGCGCCGGAAAAAATCCCCAGCAGCACCGGCAGCGGAATGGCAAAAAGTTTATACAGAATGGTGGTGACAAGACCGCCGAGAACCACGATTAAAACAGCGAACAGATTCAGGCGCAGGCCAGAAACGCGTAAAGAAGCGAAGAACCCCGGCCCCACCTGGATGCCGATGGTATAAACAAACAGGATCAGGCCAAATTCCTGCACAAAAAGCAGTATCTGACCGCTTATAGTGATACCCAGTTTATCTATAAGGTGGCCGACGATTATCCCGCCAAACAGCACACCGCCAATACCGAAACCCACACCGCGGATCTTCACATTGCCGATCCACAATCCGACAACGGCCACCAGCGCCAGTACGCTTACCGTTAAGGCAATATCACTCATGATCTTTTCCCTGTACATGATGACTGCAAGGAATTTGGCAGAACCCGTAATAGCTTTATAGGTTACACCCTACACAGTGTATGGAATTTCTTTGCCTCAGAATGTGGCGAAGGTTGCACCAGCAGAAAACCGTTGCCCTCAACACAAGCACACCCTTTTACCGACACAGGCGGGAAAAACCGTGCGCCTGCTAAGCATTCCGGGAATGTCAGACACAACAATAGGTTATGGCATGGTTAATGCAAAAGCTCACTTTTGTTAAAAACAGGGGGCGCGGCATGACGAATACAACACTGACTCAGGTAGTGGTTACCAGCCAGAAAAAGTGGACCCAGTTAGCGCTGGGCTTGCTGTGTATGATCTCCATCTCCAGCCCGCAATATGTCTGGGCGCTGTTTACGCGCCCCTTTATGGCAAAGCTGAACGTTCCGCTGGCGGAAATTCAGCTCACCTTTTCCCTGTTGATCATTTTGCAAACCTTCTTCTCGCCTTTTCAGGGGCGATTAATCGATAAGTTTGGCCCGCGCAGGTTAATTGCCATGGGTACCGTGCTGAGCGGCGTAAGCTGGATGCTGACCTCAACCATCAGCAGCCTGAGCGAACTTTATCTCTATTACGGCGTGCTGGGCGGCCTTGGCACCGGGATTGTGTATATCGGCGTGGTGGGTCTGATGGTGCGCTGGTTCCCGGAAAAACGCGGATTTGCCACAGGGATGGTGGCGGCGGGCTATGGCATGGGCGCGATTCTGACCACCTTTCCGGTTACACAATCGCTGGCCGCGAAGGGGCTGGAAAACACGCTCTGGCAGTTCGGGCTGGTAATGGCGGTCATTGGTTTTATCGCCAGCCAGGGGCTGCGTGCGCCGCAAACGCTCAACACGCAGGAGATCAACAGCAACCTGGCGATGAGTGATAAGAGTTTTTCTCCTGGCGAGATGCTACGCAAGCCGCTGTTCTGGCTAATGTTTGTGATGATGACCATGATGTCCACATCCGGCCTGATGGTCACTTCACAGATGGCGATTTTCGCCGAAGATTTCGGTATTACCGCGGTGACCGTGATGGGCATGGCGGCACTGCCGCTGGCGATGACCATCGACCGCTTTATGAACGGGCTGACGCGCCCGGTGTGCGGTTATATTTCTGACCGCATCGGTCGCGAAAATATGATGTTTATCGCTTTTGGCCTCGAAGGCTGTGCGATGGCGCTGTGGTTGTTGTGCAAAGACGATCCGCTGCTGTTTGTTCTGCTCTCCGGGGTGGTTTTTTTCGGCTGGGGCGAGATTTTTTCACTTTTCCCCGCCACGCTCACCGACACCTTCGGCACGCAGCATGCGACGGCGAACTACGGCTGGCTCTATATTTCGCAGGGGATTGGTTCCATCTTTGGCGGGCCGCTGGCGGCGTTGATGTATCAGCAAACGGGAAGCTGGAATCTGGTGTTTGGCTGCGCCATCACGCTTGATATTCTCTGCGCGCTGCTGGCCTTTTTCGTGCTCAAACCCTGGCGGCAGCGTTTTTTGCAGCACGTTCGCGCGTAAACAATAAAGGCTCCGCATGCGGAGCCTTTTGTTCTGGAGCCGTTAGCTATTTAACGCCGGGCGATTGCTGATGGCAATGCGTTGCGGCGCCGCGCTTTCCGGCACATTGCGCAGTAGATCGATATGCAATAAACCGTTGGTAAAGGTCGCGCCGGAGACTTCCATAAAGTCGGCCAGCGTAAAGCTCAGGCTGAACGGCTGTATCACCAGCCCCTGATGCAACCATTTCGGCTCGTTGGCCGGTTTTTCCGGCGTGCCTTTAATGGTCAGGCGGCTATTTTCCAGCTGAATATCCAGCTCTTCCTGGCGGAAACCGGCCAGCGCAAGGGTGATGCGGTAGTGGTTATCGTCGCCTTTCTCAATGTTGTAAGGAGGGAAAGAGTGCTGTTCAGTGGTGTTTTGCAGGGCGTTAGCCAGTTTGTCGAAGCCAATCCACTGACGAAAAATCGGGGATAAATCATAGTTACGCATGAGTGTTTCTCCTTCTAAGAAGCGAGTGAATACCTGCGAGCACAATGGCTCACATATGCCCCCTGTCGGCGAGCATGTCGGGACCGGGCCGCCAGCGGCGACCCGAACAAATTAGTTGATTTCGATGCGACGCGGTTTTTTCTCTTCTGGGATCACGCGTTCCAGATCGATATAGAGCAGGCCGTTCACCAGGTTGGCGCCATTGATGTGAATATTTTCCGCCAGCTGGAATTTGCGTTCGAAGTTGCGTTCGGCAATGCCCTGATAGAGGTAAGTACGCTCTTTTTGCTCGTCACTGTGGGAGCCTTTCACCACCAGCAGGTTGTCCTGCGCGGTGATTTCCAGTTCGCTCTCAGCGAAACCGGCCACAGCAATGGCGATGCGGTAGTGGTTTTCATCCACTAATTCAACGTTGTACGGAGGATAACCGCCATTGCTCTGGTTCTGGTTGTTTTCCAACAGATTAAACAGGCGGTCAAAACCAATAGCCGAACGATAAAGCGGGGAGAGATCGAAATTACGCATACTTAAAAGCTCCTGAAATCAGCGAGATTTTTCCATGCCTTCCACAAGGGACAGGCCGTTACTGTAACCCAACACCCTTCCGGCGTGTTTTTTGGTTACATTCCTAAAATAGGGCTGACGGGTCTGATTTCAAGGGTGGAATACCGACTTTTTTTTGCACTTTCTGGCGCAATGCATAGACTGGGATCACAGCACAAAAGGACAAAGTGCGAATACCGCCACAGAGCGGAACCCGAATGCTATCTCTTTCCCAAAAGGGAGGCTATAACCGCCTGAGTAGCATTCAAACTACAAACAACGATGATTAATCGATGATGAAAACAACGCTTATAGTTTCTGTTTTGCTCTACGGAATGATGTTGTCAGGTTGCTCAAGCGTCATGTCGCATACGGGCGGCAAAGAAGGGGTTTATCCTGGAACGCGCGCCAGTTCGGCCATGCTTTCCGATGATGACACCGGCATTGGCACTAAGTCGCTGGTGGTGCTGGATATGCCTTTTACCGCCGTCATGGATACCTTACTGCTGCCGTGGGATCTCTTCCGCAAGGATGACTCGATCAAATCGCGGGTTGAAAAGAGCGAACAGGCAAATCTGGCGACCAACTCGGTGATCCCGCCAGCGCCCATGCCTGCTCCCTGATTTACAGTCTGGTTTCCGTCATCCACAGCTGGCGGAAACCCACCACCTCTTCCATCCAGGCGATTAGCTTCCCGTCCGGGGAAAACACCACGGCATCGGCAGAAGGCGGATTTGCGTGATCGGATGTCAAAAAGGTGATATCGCCGCGCCCGGCATCGCATAGCGCAATGCGATTTTCCAGTACAAATCCCAGCGCACAGCCTGAGGGATGCCAGTTAAACGCCGACTGGATACCGCCAGCGGTAAACGTTAACTGGCGCGGTTCACCGCCGTCCGGGCTTATCAGCCACAACTGCACAATACCGTGCTCATCACGCATCAAAAACGCAATCTGCGTGGCCTGCGGATTACTGCGCACCCAGTGGCGCGGCACGTTCACTAAACCAGGATAACGGCGTTGGTGCGTGAATGTCAGACGTTTTTGCACCACGCCTTTTGGCGGCGCGGGCAGGGCTTGTTCGCTGCCTGCTAGCGGCGCGTCACCTGCGGTTTTCCAGCCTTGCTCATCGCGAGGCAGCGCAACGATAAACAACTCCGGCACTTTTTCACCGCCAGCCGAAAGCGTATCGCCAATAAACGCCAACCTGTCGTTACCGACCCATCCCTCTTCGTAAGCACGATTGATATCGTCGCTGCCCGGCACGGGCGTGGATGTTGTGCGGCTGATCAGTACGCACCAGTGGCTGCCGCCATATTCACGCGGATGCGTGCAGGGCGGCGTTACCGGGCCAAACGGCACCGCAACGCCGACATTACGCAGATCTTTTGCCGGAGAAAGCGCATGCATAACGTGATCGTTATAGGTAAAGCTGACGTTTTCACCGTTCGGGCTGAACACATGCACGTGGGTGCCGCCGCGCAGCGCGCCCGGCGTGTAAGGCGCGGTGATATCCAGCGCATCCAGATTCCGCGTCACACCCTTTTCCGTAATCTCGCCCCGGCGATGGTGAAAATCATACTGCCAGTTGTCGTCAGGGTTTTCCGGGCCGTGGATAAAGACATATTTTTCCGCCTGAGGGCTGACCGTCACCACACCAACATGCGCGCCGTCCCTTGCGGTATACAACACTTCAACCTCACCGCTGTGCACCTTGACACGCTCAATGGTTTTCCCGATAAACGATGCGCCGGAAGGGCGAACATCGAAAACCAGCCACTGGCTGTCCGGTGTCCAGCTATGAATATTGGTCAGTTGATGGTGACGCGCAGCGAAGGTGAGTTGTTTCATTAGCGGATAAACCCGGAAGCGGAATAAGCACTTCAGAATAATGGATCCGTGCGGAAATGACTACGATTCAGGAAGGTATACAGGCAAGAGCAATGCGCTCCTGCCTGCGAAAATCGCTTAGTTCAGGGCAAATTTCTCGATGGCGTAAGCAACGCCGTCTTCAAGGTTGGATTTGGTGACAAAGTTGGCGATCTCTTTCACCGACGGAATGGCGTTATCCATCGCCACACCCACTCCGGCATATTCGATCATTGCGATGTCGTTTTCCTGATCGCCAATCGCCATGATCTCGTCCTGCTTGATATTCAGCGCTTCGGCAAGGGATTTCACACCGGTGCCTTTATTGACGCGTTTATCCAGAATTTCGAGGAAGTACGGCGCACTTTTCAGCACGGTATACTTCTCTTTCACTTCCTGCGGGATACGGGCAATAGCCTGATCGAGGATAACCGGATCATCAATCATCATTACTTTGAGGAACTGCGTTGCGGGATCCATCTTTTCCGCCTCGCAGAACACCAGCGGAATCGTTGCCACGTAAGATTCGTGCACCGTGTAGTAGCTGATGTCCCGGTTTGCGGTATAAAGCGTATTGCGATCAAGGGCGTGGAAATGGGAACCGACTTCGCGGGAGAGTTTCTCCAGGTAGCGGTAGTCATCATAGCTCAACGTCGTTTGCGCCACCGTACTGCCGTCGCTGGCGTTCTGTACCAGTGCGCCGTTGTAGGTGATGCAATAATCACCTTCCCGCTCCATATGCAGCTCTTTCATGTAGCTGTGAACGCCCGCATAAGGTCGGCCCGTGGTCAGCACCACGTTAATACCGCGTTCACGCGCAGCGGCGATAGCATTTTTAACGGCGGGAGAGATGGTGTGATCCGGCAGCAGCAGCGTGCCGTCCATATCAATTGCAATAAGTTTTATAGCCATGAGATCCCCAGATGAGATTTTTCAGGACCCATGCTAACGCGATTCCGCTCAAAAAACAGCAGCGCGACGGGGTGAAAAGGGGGATAGGAAGGGGAACCGGGATTCCCCTTTTGAACCATAAAACGGAGGATTCAGCCTCCAGGCCTGATAAGCACAGCGCCATCAGGCGCTTTTCGCCGGGTGGATCTGCGTTTACCCGGCCTACAGTTCGGCCTGCGAGCCGTTAAATATCGATATTTGCCGCTTTCAGGGCGTTCTCTTCGATAAACGCACGACGCGGCTCAACGGCATCGCCCATCAGCGTGGTGAACAGCTGGTCAGCCGCAATAGCATCTTTCACGGTGACGCGCAGCATGCGACGGCTTTCCGGATCCATGGTGGTTTCCCACAGCTGTTCCGGGTTCATCTCGCCCAGACCTTTATAACGCTGGATAGCGAGACCGCGACGGGACTCTTTCACCAGCCAGTCCAGCGCCTGCTCAAAGCTGGCGACCGGCTGACGGCGCTCGCCGCGTTCGATAAAGGCGTCATCTTCAATCAGGCCGCGCAGTTTTTCACCCAGCGTGCACAGACGACGATATTCGCCACCGGTAACAAACTCGTGATCCAGCGGATAGTCGGTATCGACGCCGTGCGTACGCACGCGAATGATCGGCTCGAAGTGACTCAGCGCGCTGTTTTCACGCACATCAAACTTCCACTGGCTGCCGTGCTGTTCGTTCTCATTCAGCTCGGTAACCAGCGCGTTCACCCAACGGGTCACTTTCTGTTCGTCGGAAAGATCGGCTTCCGTCAGCGTCGGCTGATACACCAGCTCTTTCAGCAGCGTACGCGGGAAGCGGCGCTCCATACGACCGATCATTTTCTGTACCGTATTATACTCGGCAACCAGTTTTTCCAGCGGCTCCCCCGCCAGAGCTGGCGCGCTGGCGTTGGCGTGCAGCGTTGCGCCGTCCAGCGCGATGGCGATTTGATACTGATCCATCGCATCGTCATCTTTAATGTATTGTTCCTGCTTGCCTTTCTTCACTTTGTACAGCGGCGGCTGAGCGATGTAGACGTGACCACGCTCAACAATTTCCGGCATCTGACGGTAGAAGAAGGTCAACAGCAGCGTACGGATGTGTGAGCCATCGACGTCCGCATCGGTCATGATGATGATGCTGTGATAGCGCAGTTTGTCCGGGTTGTACTCGTCGCGGCCAATACCGCAGCCCAGCGCGGTGATAAGCGTCGCCACTTCCTGCGAAGAGAGCATCTTGTCGAAGCGAGCTTTCTCAACGTTGAGGATCTTACCTTTCAGCGGCAGAATCGCCTGGTTCTTACGGTTACGGCCCTGTTTCGCAGAACCACCCGCCGAGTCCCCTTCCACTAAGTAGAGTTCGGACAGCGCCGGGTCACGCTCCTGGCAATCCGCCAGTTTGCCCGGCAGACCGGCCAGATCCAGCGCACCTTTACGGCGGGTCATTTCACGGGCTTTACGCGCAGCTTCACGGGCGCGCGCCGCATCAATAATCTTGCCGACCACGATTTTCGCGTCGGACGGGTTTTCCAGCAGGTATTCAGCCAGCAGTTCGTTCATCTGCTGTTCAACCGCCGTTTTCACCTCAGAGGAGACCAGTTTATCTTTGGTCTGCGAGGAGAATTTCGGGTCCGGCACTTTTACCGAAACCACAGCAATCAGGCCTTCGCGGGCGTCGTCGCCGGTGGCGCTGACTTTAGCTTTCTTGCTGTAGCCCTCTTTATCCATATAGGCGTTCAGCGTACGGGTCATTGCCGCGCGGAAGCCTGCAAGGTGAGTACCGCCGTCGCGCTGCGGAATGTTGTTGGTAAAGCAGTAGATATTTTCCTGGAAGCCGTCGTTCCACTGCAGTGCCACTTCCACACCGATACCGTCTTTTTCCGTGGAGAAGTAGAAAATGTTCGGGTGGATCGGCGTTTTATTCTTGTTGAGATACTCAACAAACGCCTTGATGCCGCCTTCGTAGTGGAAATGGTCTTCTTTGCCGTCGCGCTTGTCGCGCAGACGAATAGAAACGCCAGAGTTGAGGAAGGACAACTCACGCAGGCGTTTCGCCAGAATTTCATATTCGAATTCGGTGACGTTGGTGAAGGTTTCATAGCTTGGCCAGAAACGCACCATCGTACCGGTCGATTCGGTTTCACCGGTGACCGCCAGCGGAGCCTGCGGCACGCCGTGCTCATAAATCTGACGGTGGACTTTATTGTCACGCTGGATCACCAGCTCCAGTTTCTGCGACAGGGCGTTAACCACGGAAACACCTACGCCGTGCAGACCGCCGGAAACTTTATAGGAGTTATCATCGAACTTACCGCCTGCGTGCAGAACGGTCATGATCACTTCCGCTGCGGAAACGCCCTCTTCCGGGTGAATACCGGTCGGGATACCACGGCCGTCATCCTGTACAGAGACAGAGTTATCGCTGTGGATGGTGACGACAATGTCTTTACAGTACCCTGCGAGCGCTTCGTCGATAGCGTTATCTACCACCTCGAATACCATATGGTGCAGACCGGTGCCGTCATCCGTATCGCCGATATACATACCCGGGCGCTTACGCACCGCATCCAGCCCTTTCAGGACTTTGATACTGGAGGAGTCATAAGAATTCGACATCAACGTTTCTCGCTCATTTTATCTTGGGTTAATCCGTTATTTTACCCTTTTCCACGGTGAACATCTTCGAATTTTTGTCCGACATGTCCATTACGTGCTCGGCGCTGATCGCGCTGACAAAAACCTGTGACTGCGTGGCTTTTAACCGGCTGGCTAACAGGCCGCGCTTCTCGTCATCAAGTTCGGAGGCAAAATCATCTATCAGGTATAAACAGCGTCGTCCGCTTTCACGCGTTAAAAACTCGCCCTGCGCCAGACGCAGCGCGCACATCAGGAGTTTTAACTGCCCGCGAGACAGCGTATCTTCAACCGGCGCACCGTCCGCCCTGATGCGGAAATCCGCTTTATGCGGACCGTGAGCGGTGTAAGTCAGCATGCGGTCGCGCTCAAAATTGCGCTCCAGCACCTCACTGTAATCGGTCTCCTTTTCCCACCCGCGCTGAAATGAAAAAGTGAGGGAGAACTCCGGTAAAAACTGGCGGCAGGTATCTGCCATATCTTCCGCAATGGCGGCGCTGTATTCGGCGCGCCAGCGGCTTAGCTGCTCCGCCAGCGGGATCAGCTCTTTATCCCACGGACGAAGCTGCGCATAGTGGCTCACCTGGCGCAATGCGGCGTTGCGCTGCTTCAGCAGGCGCTTGAGATTGCTCCAGGCGGTAAAAAACCCGCTCTCATTGTGAAAACAACCCCAGTCAAGGAACGCTCTTCGATATTTGGGGCCGCCGTTGAGCAAAGTAAACCCTTCAGGGGTGATGAGCTGCATCGGCATCAGCAGGGCCAGTTCAGCCACTTTGTGACCGTCGGTGCCGTCAATGCGCACCTTGCTGTCGCCGAGCTTATCTTTGGTCAAACCAATCGAAGTTTCACGCTCTTCGCCCTGCAATCGTCCATGTAAAACAAAGGATTCCTGCTCATGACGAATCACGCGACCAATTTGCAAACTGCGAAACGCCCGGCCATGACCGAGCGTGTAAATGGCTTCCAGCACACTGGTTTTACCGCTGCCGTTGGCGCCGACGAGGAAATTAAAGCCGGGAGATAACGCGAGATCTGCATTCTCGATGTTACGGAAATCTTTGATCAGTAATCGGGTTAGCGACATGATTTACTCATCACCAGGGCGTTATCGTCGCAGTTAGTCTGGTTACGGCCAGCGCACAGCAACCGGAGCGTACTGAAGTACGTGAGGATTGCGAGCACTGCCCGGAGCCAGAATAACAAGTAAGATAGCCCGATACTTTTCTACAAACGCATTGGCATGACGACGTAAGCTGCGCTTTGACTCGCCGCATCTTCAATCTGCACGCTGGAAACTGAATCCGTCAGCAGAATACGCACATTCTCACACTTCAGCGCATTCAGTACGTCCAGCACATAGCTGACGTTAAAGCCGATTTCCATTTCGCTGCCAGCGTAGGTGACGTCGAGAAACTCTTCGGCTTCTTCCTGCTCCGGGTTGTTAGCGGTGATTTTGATCTGGTTCTCACTGACATACAGACGCACACCCCGGAACTTCTCGTTGGAGAGGATCGCCGCGCGGGCAAACGCCTGCTTGAGCGAATCGCAACCCGCTTCCAGCGTTTTGTCCGGGTTCTTCGGCAATACGCGACGATAATCCGGAAAACGTCCATCAACCAGCTTGGAAGTGAAGATGAAATCACCGACGTGCGCACGAATATTGTTGCTACCAATTTGCACGCGCAGCGGTGTATCGCCACCATCGAGCATACGCATCAACTCAATCACGCCTTTACGCGGCACGATCACCGAATGGTTCGGCAACGATTCGCCAATCGGCATCGAACAGACCGCCAGACGGTGGCCGTCAGTGGCCACGGTACGCAGCTCTTCGCCTTCGGTTTCAAACAGCATGCCGTTTAAGTAGTAACGTACGTCCTGATGCGCCATGGAGAACTGTGTCGCTTCGATCAGGCGCTTCATTGTGGCCTGCGGCAGCGTGAACTCCACTTCGCTTTGCCAGTCGTCCAGATTCGGGAAGTCCGCAGCGGGCAGCGTGGATAACGAGAAACGGCTGCGCCCGGAACGGATCAGCATACGCTCGCCTTCCAGCTGCACGGCGATTTCCGCACCTTCCGGCAGACCGCGGCAGATGTCGAAGAATTTACGCGCCGGTACCGTGGTTGCGCCCTGTTCATGCGGCTGAACCAGCGCAACGCGCGCCACCATCTCCATTTCAAGATCGGTGCCGGTCAGCGACAGTGCGCCTTCAGTAACCTGAAGCAGCAGATTACCGAGAATAGGCAACGTCGGGCGACCGCCCAATGGGCCGCTAACCTGTTGCAGCGGCTTTAATAAATGTTCACGTTCAACGGTAAATTTCATAGCGTCACGAAGATAATGTTCTGATTAAATTGGAAAAATCTTCTTTGATATCATGGCTTTCTTCACGCAACTGCTCAATCTTACGGCAGGCATGCAGCACGGTAGTATGGTCGCGACCACCAAAAGCATCACCGATTTCCGGCAGGCTATGGTTAGTCAACTCCTTTGCCAGCGCCATCGCCATCTGGCGCGGACGGGCTACCGAACGGGATCGACGCTTGGAGAGAAGATCCGCAACCTTGATCTTGTAGTACTCGGCCACTGTCTTTTGAATATTGTCGATGGTGACCAGTTTTTCCTGTAGCGCCAGCAGATCGCGCAACGCTTCACGGACAAAATCGATGGTGATCGCGCGGCCGGTGAAGTTGGCATTGGCAATCACACGGTTCAGCGCCCCTTCCAACTCACGCACGTTCGAGCGCAGACGTTTGGCAATAAAGAAGGCCACTTCGCCCGGCAGACGAATATCGTTTTCATCTGCTTTTTTCATCAGGATCGCGACGCGGGTTTCCAGTTCCGGCGGCTCGATCGCTACCGTCAGGCCCCAGCCAAAGCGGGATTTTAAACGATCCTCAACGCCGTTGATCTCTTTCGGATAGCGATCCGATGTGAGGATGATCTGCTGATTGCCTTCCAGCAGCGCGTTAAAGGTGTGGAAAAACTCTTCCTGGGATCGTTCTTTATTGGCAAAGAATTGAATATCGTCAATCAGCAGAGCATCAACGGAGCGGTAGTAGCGTTTAAACTCTTCGATCGCATTGTTTTGCAGGGCTTTTACCATGTCCTGGACAAAGCGCTCGGAGTGCATATACACCACTTTGGCATTCGGCTTTCGCGCCACAATGCCGTTACCCACCGCATGCAGCAGGTGCGTTTTACCCAGACCTGTACCGCCATATAAAAACAGCGGGTTATAGGCGCCACCGGGGTTATCCGCCACCTGGCGAGCCGCCGCGCGAGCCAGCTGGTTGGATTTACCTTCGACGAAGTTATCAAAGGTATGTTTCACATTAACGTTGGAACGGTAGGTCGGCTCTGCCGGCGCAGGAACATTGTCCCAGCCTGGACGCGCCGCTGGCGCTGCGCGCTGAACGACGACCTGCGCCGCCTGTGCGGGCGCAGAGATTGTCGCAGGTTCTTTCAGCGACTGGCTGACCGGGCGGGAACCCACCTCAAAACGCAGCTGTGGGGCATCCGGGCCGCAGAACTCATTCAGCAGCCCATTGATATTATTAAGATATTTATCTCTTACCCAATCGAGCACAAAACGGTTTGGCGCGTACAGTGCCAGCGTGTTATCGCTCAGTTCCGCCTGCAATGGGCGTATCCACATACTAAATTCTGTGGCTGGTAACTCATCCTGCAATCGGGCAAGACACTGCTGCCAAAGCGAAAGTGACACGGCGGACTCCACTCGAACGAAAATCGATAAATAAAAGACAGAAACATTAAAGTTTTTTGACGCACATCGATAAGACCCAACCGGGTGACGTGCGAACCGCTATCTACGGTTTGTGCCCTAAGAACGATCCTGGATCGCGATCGGGACCGCGGATCATAGCGTAAACCGCCGCAGAGATCTTCTGTTTATCACAGATTCTTTATGATTTATCCACAGGGCAATTTGGAACCGGCTAAGTGTAATCGATCCTCGCAGGCGTGCGGGACGTTTTAGTCCGCATATTGGAAAATTTAATGAGTAATGATGATTTATTGCTTAAACGATCTAATGAAGATCCTGGAGGATCCTTGCGCTTTGCCGTTTGCCCCGTATAATTCTGCCCCCGGCGCGTCTTGCTCGTTTTCAGGCGTCGAATGCAGCTTATTTTTTGCGCGATTATGTGCGAAAATACGTGCGCTATAAGGAAAGAGAATTGACTCCGGAGTGTACAATTATTACAATCCGGCCTCTTTAATTACCCATGGCTCGCGCGCCTGTCGTTCGATATCCGTTCAGGCATACGCAAAAGTCAGTGAATTTATTCAAGTTTAGGTAGAAACCGCCATGAAACGCACTTTTCAACCGTCTGTACTGAAGCGCAACCGTTCTCACGGCTTCCGTGCTCGTATGGCTACTAAAAATGGTCGCCAGGTTCTGGCTCGTCGTCGCGCTAAAGGCCGCGCACGTCTGACCGTTTCCAAGTAATAAAGCTAACCCCTGAGTGGTTAAGCTCGCTTTTCCCAGGGAGTTACGTTTGTTAACTCCCACTCATTTCACTTTCGTCTTCCAGCAGCCACAACGGGCTGGCACGCCGCAAATCACCATCCTCGGCCGCCTGAATTCGCTGGGGCATCCCCGTATCGGTCTGACCGTCGCCAAGAAAAATGTTAAACGCGCCCATGAACGCAATCGGATTAAACGTCTGACGCGTGAAAGCTTCCGTTTACGCCAGCATGAATTGCCAGCAATGGATTTCGTGGTGGTGGCGAAGAAGGGGGTTGCCGACCTCGATAACCGTGCTCTCTCGGAAGCGTTGGAAAAATTATGGCGCCGCCATTGTCGCCTGGCTCACGGGTCCTGATAGCCCTGATTAGGGTCTATCAACGCCTGATTAGTCCGCTACTTGGGCCGCACTGCCGTTTCACCCCCACCTGCTCGCAATATGGAATTGAGGCATTGCGCAGGTTTGGTATGTTAAAAGGCAGTTGGTTGACAATGAAACGCGTATTAAAATGCCACCCTTTACACCCGGGTGGCGACGATCCCGTCCAGCCAGGACCTTCTAAAACCAGAGAACACTAACGATGGATTCGCAACGCAATCTTTTTATCATCGCTTTGTTGTTCGTGTCTTTCATGATCTGGCAAACGTGGGAGAAGGATAAAAATCCTCCTCCGGCGCAGCAGCAGACCACGCAGACTACGACCACCGCAGCGGGTAGCGCAGCCGACCAGGGCGTACCAGCCAGTGGCCAGGGGAAACTGATCACGGTGAAAACCGATGTGCTTGAGCTGACCATCAACACCCGTGGTGGTGATGTTGAACAGGCACTGCTTCCGACGTACCCGAAAGAGTTGGGCTCCAGCGAGCCGTTCCAGTTACTGGAAACTACACCGCAGTTTATCTATCAGGCGCAAAGCGGCCTGACCGGTCGTGACGGCCCGGATAACCCGGCTAACGGCCCGCGCCCGCTGTATAACGTAGAAAAAGATGCGTTTGTGCTGGCTGATGGTCAGAACGAACTGGCGATCCCGCTGACTTACACCGACGCGGCTGGCAATACCTTCACCAAAACCTTCACGCTGAAACGCGGCGAATATGCGGTGAACGTAGGCTACAGCGTGCAGAACGCCGGTGATAAACCGTTGGAAGTAGCAACGTTTGGTCAGTTGAAGCAATCCATCAATCTGCCTTCTCACCGCGATACCGGCAGCAGCAACTTTGCGCTGCATACCTTCCGCGGTGCGGCGTATTCCACGCCTGACGCGAAGTATGAAAAATACAAATTCGACACCATCGCCGATAACGAAAACCTCAACGTCAGCTCCAATGGCGGCTGGGTTGCGATGCTGCAACAATATTTCGCTACTGCATGGATCCCGCGTAACGAAGGCGCGAATAACTTCTATACCAGCAACCTGGGCAATGGCGTAGCCGCTATTGGTTATAAATCCCAGCCGGTACTGGTGCAGCCGGGTCAGACTACCGCACTGAACAGCACTCTGTGGGTCGGCCCGGAAATTCAGGACAAAATGGCTGCGGCGGCGCCGCACCTGGATCTGACAGTGGATTACGGCTGGTTGTGGTTTATCTCTCAGCCGCTGTTCAAACTGCTGAAGTGGATCCACAGCTTCCTGGGTAACTGGGGCTTCTCCATCATCGCAATCACCTTTATCGTTCGTGGCATCATGTACCCGCTGACCAAAGCGCAGTACACCTCCATGGCGAAAATGCGCATGCTGCAACCGAAGATTCAGGCCATGCGCGAGCGTCTGGGTGACGATAAGCAGCGTATGAGTCAGGAGATGATGGCGCTGTACAAAGCGGAGAAAGTGAACCCGCTGGGCGGCTGCTTCCCGCTGATTATTCAGATGCCTATCTTCCTGGCGCTGTATTACATGCTGATGGGTTCTGTTGAACTGCGCCATGCGCCGTTCGCACTGTGGATCCATGACCTGTCTGCACAGGACCCGTACTACATCCTGCCGATCCTGATGGGCGTAACGATGTTCTTCATCCAGAAGATGTCGCCGACCACCGTGACCGACCCGATGCAGCAGAAGATCATGACCTTTATGCCGGTCATCTTCACGGTATTCTTCCTGTGGTTCCCGTCAGGTCTGGTGCTGTACTATATCGTCAGCAACCTGGTGACCATCATTCAGCAACAGCTGATTTACCGTGGTCTGGAGAAGCGCGGTCTGCATAGCCGCCAGAAGAAAAGCTCCTGATACGCTGTAGGCCGGGTAAGCGAAGCGCCACCCGGCAAAAGGAACAACACAAAGGGCGGTCAGTTGACCGCCTTTTTTATTTTGAGATTTCGGAAAACATACCATGAGCCATAACGACACTATCGTCGCACAGGCAACACCACCGGGACGCGGTGGTGTGGGCATCCTGCGCATTTCGGGCGTAAAAGCGCGAGACGTGGCGCAGGCGGTGCTTGGCAAGCTGCCTAAACCGCGTTATGCCGACTATCTGCCGTTCCAGGATGCCGATGGCAGCGCGCTGGATCAAGGCATTGCGCTGTGGTTCCCGGGCCCGAACTCCTTTACCGGTGAAGATGTACTGGAGCTACAAGGGCACGGCGGCCCGGTTATCCTCGACCTGCTGTTAAAACGCATTCTGACCTTACCAGGGCTGCGCATTGCCCGGCCGGGCGAGTTCTCCGAGCGCGCGTTCCTTAACGATAAGCTCGATCTGGCGCAGGCTGAAGCGATTGCCGATTTAATTGACGCCAGTTCAGAGCAGGCTGCGCGCTCCGCGCTGAACTCGTTGCAGGGCGCTTTCTCCGCTCGTGTTAAACACCTTGTGGAAGCACTTACTCACCTGCGCATCTATGTAGAAGCGGCTATCGACTTCCCGGATGAAGAGATCGACTTCCTTTCAGACGGCAAAATCGAAGCTCAGTTGAACGACGTTATCGCCAATCTGGACGCGGTACGAGCCGAAGCGCGTCAGGGAAGCCTGCTGCGTGAAGGGATGAAAGTGGTCATTGCTGGTCGCCCAAATGCCGGGAAATCGAGCCTGTTGAACGCGCTGGCCGGACGTGAAGCCGCTATTGTGACGGATATTGCAGGCACCACGCGCGACGTATTGCGCGAGCATATACATATCGACGGTATGCCGCTGCACATTATCGATACTGCCGGTTTGCGCGAAGCCAGCGACGAAGTGGAGCGTATCGGTATCGAACGCGCCTGGCAGGAGATTGAGCAGGCCGACCGCGTGTTGTTTATGGTTGACGGCACCACCACCGAAGCGGTTGATCCGGCGGAAATCTGGCCGGACTTTATTGCCCGTCTGCCCGCCAGATTACCGATCACCGTGGTACGCAATAAAGCGGATGTTACCGGCGAGCCGCTGGGTATCAGCGATGTGAACAATCACTCACTTGTGCGTCTCTCCGCGCGCACCGGCGAAGGCGTTGACGTGCTGCGTCAGCATCTCAAGCAGAGTATGGGGTTTGACACCAGCATGGAAGGCGGTTTCCTGGCGCGTCGCCGACACTTACAGGCGCTCGAAGCGGCCGCAGAGCATCTGCAACAGGGTAAAGCGCAACTGCTGGGTGCCTGGGCAGGAGAATTGCTGGCCGAGGAGCTGCGCCTCGCACAGCAGAACCTGAGCGAGATCACCGGCGAGTTTACCTCCGATGATTTGCTGGGCCGCATCTTCTCCAGCTTCTGTATTGGTAAATAATCGTACGGAACGGCCATAAAAATGGCCGTTTCTGCTATAACGATGAATCCTGTAAAGTGCTGGATTGACCAAACAAAGTGTAAATATCCCCGTTAGGACTTTTCAGATGCCAATTTCCGCATTAAAACCTATGGACTATGGGCGATAATATTCACTATCGATTCGATTCATTCAGACCATTATCACGGAGAGAAAAATGGCTACGCATTTTGCACGAGGGATAATTTCCGAAGGGCACCTTGTCTCCACCCGACTACCGGTGTCCTGTCACGATACGGCTCGCCAGCTTCCTGAGCATCGCCGCACACGCTTTCTTGCTTCCCGTGCATTACTCGCTGAAATGATGTTTATGCTGTATGGCGCCAGCGAACTGCCAGAGATAGTCATTGAATCCAGCGGTAAGCCGAAGTTTGCCGACGTGAGTCTGCCGCACTTTTCGCTGGCCTATGCCGGGAATATGGTGGGTGTCGCCATTACGACTGAAGGCGAATGTGGTCTGGATATGGAGTTGCAACGCGCTACGCGCAGTTTTCACGGTGTGCATGCGCAGAAGCCCCTTTTCAGCAATAATGAGCTGCTGTGGATCAATAACCAAAACGATCCCAACGAAGCGCAAACCCAACTTGTCACGCTGCGCCAGAGCGCAATGAAACTGATCCATCAAATGCACGACGATCAAGGCCTGCTGCAACTGTTGCCGGGCTCAGGACGTCTGCGTCTGACGCCGCTAACGCGGGTTGAAGTGATGTGTGACGCAGAAGATGTGCTGATCTGGTCTGTCGCGGTATCACCTGCCATCGAAAGCCTGAAAATATGGGAATTCGATAGCCGTACAGGGTGGCGTTATCTCTCCGATGTGCAAACGCGCGCCAACGATCCTGCCTCCCGGTTAATGCGTTTCACCAGCTTGCCCGCCGAAAAAGCCCTGATCCTTAATTGATCTCATAATGAGGAGTCATCATGTCTGTTGAACTCAAGGTTGTGACCCTGCTCGGTAGCCTGCGTAAAGGCTCTTTTAATGCCATGGTCGCGCGCACATTGCCTAAGCTTGCGCCAGCGGGCATGGATATCACGCCGCTGCCTTCGATTGCTAATATCCCGCTGTACGATGCCGATATTCAGCAAGAAGAAGGTTTCCCGGAAAGTGTGCAGGAGCTTGCCGAACACATCCGTGCGGCTGACGGCGTGGTGATTGTGACGCCGGAGTATAACTACTCGGTGCCGGGTGGCCTGAAGAACGCGATTGACTGGCTGTCTCGCTTGCCAGAGCAGCCGCTGGCGGGTAAGCCGGTGCTGATTCAGACCAGCTCAATGGGAGCGATTGGCGGCGCGCGTTGCCAGTATCATTTGCGTCAGATCCTGGTGTTCCTTGATGCGATGGTCATGAACAAACCGGAATTTATGGGCGGGGTGATTCAAAGCAAGGTGGATCAGCAGACAGGGGAAGTGGTCGATCAAAGCACGCTTGACCATCTGACTGGCCAGCTTACGGCTTTCGGCGAGTATATTCAGCGCGTTAAGCCGTAATGGAAACCCCTCCCGCAGCGCGAGAGGGGAAAAGCATTAATGCGCGTCGATAAAGACGATTTTCAGCAGGAACAGCACCGCAACCACAATCACGCACGGGCTAAGATCGCGCAGGCGGCCAGTACCGATTTTCATCACGCAGTAAGAGATAAAGCCCAGCGCGATACCTTCAGTAATCGAGAAGCTGAACGGCATCATCACCGCAGTGATAAACGCCGGCACGGCTTCTGTCAGATCATGCCACTTCACACGCGCCAGGCTGGACGTCATCAGCACGCCCACATAGATCAGCGCACCCGCAGCAGCATAGCCCGGCACCATACCCGCTAACGGCGACAGGAAAATCACCAGCAGGAACAGCAGGCCAACCACTACCGCCGTCAGACCGGTACGGCCGCCGACAGAAACACCAGAAGAAGACTCGATATACGCGGTAACAGAAGAGGTGCCGATAAAAGCGCCAGTCACCGAAGAGACGCTGTCAACAAACAGCGCCTGCTTCATGCGCGGGAACTTACCACTTTCATCCACCAGCCCGGCTTTATCGGTCACGCCGATCAGCGTACCGGAGGAGTCAAACAGGTTCACCAGCATAAACGAGAAGATCACACCCGCCAGGCCAATATTAAAGGAACCGGCCAGATCCACATTACCGACAACGCTTGTCACGCTCGGCGGCGCAGAAACAATACCGTGATACTGCACATCGCCCAGCAGCCAGCCCAGCAGTGTGGTGACAACAATCGACACCAGCACAGCGGCGTGAATGTTGCGCGACGCCAGAATAACGATGATAAAGAAACCAAGAACGCCCAGCAGAACGCTGTGGGAAGTCAGGTTACCGATACTCACCAGCGTCTCTTTGTTCGGCACGATCACACCAGCGTTTTTCAGCCCCATCATGCCAATAAATAGCCCGATACCGCTGGTGATACCCACGCGCAGACTGACCGGAATATTGGCGATCATCCAGTAACGAACGCGGAACAACGTCAGCAGCAGCAGACCTACCGCACCCCAGAAGATTGCGCCCATGCCGATCTGCCAGGAAAGCCCCATGGCACCAACAACCACAAACGCAAAGAAGGCGTTCAAACCCATTGCAGGCGCCAGCGCAACCGGCAGGTTAGCTACCAGCCCCATCAGGATGCTGCCGAACGCAGCAATCAGGCAGGTGGTCACAAATACTGCGCTGGTATCCATCCCGGCGACGCCCAGAATCTGGGGGTTAACAAAAACGATATACACCATCGTCAAAAACGTCGTGAAACCGGCGATCACTTCGGTGCGTGCCGATGTGCCGTGCTCGCGTAATTTAAACACGCGGTCAAGCAACCCCTGGCCCGAAGCCTGGGTAGTGTGTTGTTGGCTCATTATCAATTTCCGGAATAGGAGGGAAAATTCGTCGCTATCCTATACCAAAATGAGACAATATTGACGGTTATCACATACTTTTTTTCATTGAATTTGCTTATACGGCAACGATTGCGTTTCGCTATCTGCGTTAAGTAAACGTTAAACTCGCAATAACAGGAAATGGCATGTCCCACATTGATGCAATATTTTTCGACTGTGACGGCACCCTGGTCGATAGTGAAGTTATTTGTTCCCGCGCCTATGTGCATATGTTTCAGGTTTTTGGCATCACGCTGGATCTGGAAGAGGTCTTTAAACGCTTTAAGGGCATGAAGTTATATGAAATTATTGATGTCATCGCCGGGGAGCGCGGTGTAAGCCTGGCAAAAGAGGAGCTTGAGCCCATTTATCGTGCGGAAGTAGCACGCCTGTTCGACAGCGAACTGGAAGTGATTGCCGGTGCGAATGCATTGCTGGACGCAGTGAGTGTACCGATGTGCGTGGTGTCGAATGGCCCGGTCAGCAAAATGCAACACTCATTGGGCAAATTAGGCATGCTACATCACTTTCCTGAAAAACTGTTTAGCGGTTATGACATCCAACGCTGGAAGCCCGATCCGGCGTTAATGTACCATGCAGCCAGAGCGCTGAATGTTGATCCTGTAAACTGTATTCTGGTGGATGACTCTTCCGCTGGAGCACAAGCAGGAATCGCGGCAGGGATGGAAGTCTATTACTTCTGCGCCGATCCGCATAATAAACCCATTGATCACCCTAAAGTGACGACGTTCACTGATTTAGCGCAGCTGCCGGAACTCTGGCGTGCGCGTGGGTGGCATGTTACGCGTTAATCTAAACCACTAAACAGGATGTTTTTATGGCTCAGACAAACCGTTCTCTCCCGGTATTTAAGTACCACCCTCAGCCCCTGGACACGGGCGTCTTTTCACAAAGAAAAACAGTGACTTGCGCCTGCTGTGAACAGCTAACGGACGTGTATTACACCAACCCGTTTTACACCACAGCGGATGTCGATACCCTTTGCCCGTGGTGCATCGCGGATGGCTCCGCCGCGCAAAAATTTGGCGGTAGCTTTCACGATAAGTCCAGCATTGAAGGTGTGGACAGCCTGTTCGATGACGAGGGTGAATTTACCGGTTTCAAAAATCCGTGGCCGGAAGCAAGCCTGCAGGAACTAACACAGAGAACACCGGGATATTGTGGCTGGCAGCAGGAGTACTGGCTGGCGCACTGTAATGATTTCTGCGCATTTATCGGCTACGTCGGCTGGCAAGATATTGCCGACAAACTCGATCAGTTCGTGGATATTCAGGCCGATTGCGATGCCTTCGGCATGGATTACGAGAAATTACCGGAACACCTGCTCGATGGCGGCGACTGCCAGGGATATCTCTTTCGCTGCTTGCACTGCGGCAAATTACGGTTATGGGCGGATTTTTCCTGAGCAGTTCCACGGAATAAGGAACAACAGATGTCGGAATTACTCGAACGTTATCAGGGCTGTCTGCTCGGTCTGGCCACCGGTGATGCCGTCGGCACGGCGGTAGAATTCAGCGCAAAAGATTCCTTTCCGCCCATCACCGACATGGTGGGAGGCGGGCCGTTTCATTTGCAAGCGGGGCAATGGACAGACGACACCTCTATGGCGCTGTGCCTTGCGGAAAGTCTGATCGCTCGCCAGGGATTTGACGCAAAGGATCAGATGAATCGGTATATGAACTGGTGGCAATGGGGTTATTTAAGCGCCACCGGCCACTGTTTTGATATTGGTACGACGGTCGCAGGCGCATTGCAAAAATATGCGAATGACGGCGATCCGTTTGCCGGTTCCAGCCATCCCAAAACGGCAGGAAACGGTTCGTTAATGCGCCTCGCGCCGGTGGTGCTGTGGTATTTCCCCGATGAGTTACTGGCGCTGGAGTATGCCGAAGCCTCATCGAGAACCACGCATGCAGCACCGGAAGCGCTCGCCTGCTGTCGCCTGTTTGCGCAAATACTGATGAACGCCCTGAGCGGTAAAAGTAAGCGGGAAACGCTGACAGCTATCCCGCAGCTACCGGAACAGGAGAATCTGCGTCGCATAGCTGAAGGGCGCTACCTGAAGAAAACGCGTGCGGAGATCTTCGGTACTGGTTACTGCGTGCAGAGTCTGGAAGCGGCGTTGTGGTGTTTTGCGCAGGGTAAAAACTTTAAAGAGACTATCCTGCTGGCCACCAATCTCGGTGACGACGCGGACACCACCGCCGCTATCGCCGGGCAACTGGCTGGCGCATATTACGGCATAAATGGAATCCCGCAGCAGTGGCAGGAAAAACTGTGGCAGTACGGGGATATTGATACGCTGGCAAGAAAGTTACTGGCGAAATAACCCTGCAACAAAAACCCCCTCACAGCGAGGGGGTTATCGTCATATCACTCTTTAACATCTTTTCCGGCGAGCAGTTTATCCAGCTCATCGCCGCCAACATGACGGAAATCTTGTCCCTTCACGAAGTAGAAGATGTATTCGCAGATATTCTGGCAGCGGTCACCGATACGTTCGATAGAGCGAGCGCAGAACAGGGCGGTCAGGACGCTCGGAATGGTACGGGGGTCTTCCATCATGTAAGTCATTAGCTGACGTACGATGCCTTCGTACTCCTGATCCACTTTTTTATCTTCGCGATAGATCCGCACCGCTTCGTCCAGATCCATGCGGGCGAAAGCATCCAGCACATCATGCAGCATCTGCACGGTATGACGGCCCAACGATTCCAGGCTCACCAGCAGCGGCTGGTGCTGCTGAGAGAACTTCTCCAGCGCGGTACGGCAGATTTTGTCTGCCACATCGCCAATACGTTCCAGCTCGGCAATGGTTTTGATGATCGCCATCACCAGACGCAAATCGCTCGCCGTTGGCTGGCGTTTTGCAATGATGCGCACGCAGGCTTCATCGATGGCGACTTCCATCATATTGACCTGTTTGTCGCCTTCAACAACGCGCCTGGCCAGCTCGCTGTCCTGATTGTGCATGGCGGTGATCGCATCAGAAAGCTGCTGCTCCACCATCCCACCCATGGTCATTACCTGAGTGCGGATACTTTCCAGCTCAGCGTTGAACTGCCCGGAAATATGTTTGTTAAGGTTGAGATTGTCCATGGTGCACTCCAAATGCCCGACAGATTTCACGTGGTAACAAGGTCGCTTATACCCTCAGGGTGCAGCAAATCAACCATAGCGCCCGGTAATATAATCTTCCGTTTGCTTCTTCTTCGGCTTCGTGAACAGATCATCTGTGTTGCTGAACTCAATCAACTCACCGAGATACATAAACGCCGTGTGATCGGAACAACGTGCAGCTTGCTGCATGTTGTGCGTCACGATAACCACGGTGTAATCCTGTTTCAGCTCCGTGATCAGCTCTTCGATACGACCGGTAGAGATCGGGTCAAGGGCTGAGCAGGGTTCATCAAGCAGCAGAACTTCCGGGCGAATCGCGATACCACGGGCGATGCACAGACGCTGCTGCTGGCCACCGGAGAGAGAGTACCCGCTCTGGTGCAGTTTATCCTTGGTTTCGTTCCATAATGCGGCCTTGGTCAAGGCCCACTGTACACGCTCGTCCATATCCGGACGCGACAGCTTCTCAAACAGGCGCACGCCAAAGGCGATGTTGTCGTAAATCGACATCGGAAACGGCGTCGGTTTCTGGAATACCATCCCCACTTTCGCGCGCAGCAGCGCGATATCCTGCGTATTGGTAAGAATGTTGTCGCCATCCAGCAGGATTTCGCCTTCGGCGCGCTGCTCAGGGTAAAGCTCAAACATTTTGTTAAAAGTACGCAGCAGCGTGGATTTACCGCAGCCTGACGGCCCGATAAACGCCGTCACCTGATTTTTGGCAATATCCAGGCTGATGTTTTTCAGTGCATGGAATTTGCCGTAATAGAAGTTCAAATCACGAACCTGAATTTTGCCCGGCGTCATATCAACCATACTCATTTATCTCTTTCCTCAACTCGACGCCGCTTTCGCCGCGTCGCAAAAATTAACCGTGTTTACCCTTGGCAAAAATGACGCGCGCCAGAATATTCAACAGCAGTACGCAGAGCGTGATAATCAGCACCCCGGCCCAGGCCAGTTGCTGCCATTCGGCAAACGGGCTCATGGCGAATTTGAAAATCGTCACCGGCAGGTTAGCGATAGGCTGCATCATATCGGTGCTCCAGAACTGGTTAGAGAGCGCGGTAAACAGCAGCGGCGCCGTTTCCCCAGCGATACGCGCAACGGCCAGCAGCACCCCGGTCATAATCCCGGAAACAGATGCTTTCAGCGTAATAGAAGAAATCATCTTCCACTTCGGTGTACCCAGCGCATAAGCCGCTTCACGCAGGCTGTCCGGCACCAGTTTCAGCATGTTTTCCGTGGTACGAATAACAATTGGCACCTGCAACAACGCCAGCGCAATCACGCCCGCCCAACCGGAGAAGTGCTGCATCTGCGCGACAACAATGGTGTAGACGAACAGGCCAACCACGATCGACGGTGCGGAAAGCAAAATGTCGTTGATAAAACGGATCACTTCGGCCAGCAGCGATTTCCGGCCATACTCCGCCAGGTAAATCCCCGCCATGATACCGAGCGGCGTACCGACCACGGTCGACCACAGGATCAACAGGCCACTACCTGCCAGGGCATTCGCCAGACCACCACCTGCCGTGTTGGGCGGCGGCGTCATTTCAGTAAACATCGCCAGCGACATACCGTCAAAGCCGCGTGTTACGGTAGACAGCAGGATCCAGACCAGCCAGAAGAGACCGAACGCCATGGTCGCCATCGACAATGTCAGAGCGATGCGGTTTTTCAGACGGCGCTTAGCCTGCATTTTACGGCGCGATTCAGCCAGCTTTGCGATGCTTTGCATTTCGAGCGTAGCCATCAGCGTGCCCCCTCGTTTTTCGCCAGGCGCATGATCATAAACTTAGAGATAGCCAGTACGATAAAGGTGATCACAAACAGAATCAGACCCAACTCCATCAATGCCGCAACATGCAGACCGGATTCCGCTTCGGCAAATTCGTTCGCCAGCGCAGAGGTGATACTGTTGCCCGGCATAAACAGCGAAGCGCTGTCGAGTTGGTAGGTGTTACCGATGATAAAGGTCACCGCCATGGTTTCACCCAGCGCGCGCCCCAGCCCCAACATCACGCCGCCAATCACCCCGTTTTTGGTAAATGGCAGCACAATGCGCCAGATAACTTCCCAGGTGGTGCAGCCAATGCCGTAGGCCGACTCTTTCATCATCACCGGCGTTTGTTCGAATACATCGCGCATTACCGCCGCAATGTAAGGAATAATCATAATGGCGAGAATAACCCCGGCCGCCAGGATCCCAATACCGAATGCCGGGCCAGAGAACAGCGCGCCAACAAACGGGATGTTAGAAAGCACGTTGCCCACCGGTTCCTGAAAGTAAGTCGCGAACAGCGGAGCAAAAATAAACAGCCCCCACATGCCGTACACAATACTTGGAATCGCAGCCAGTAATTCAATGGCGATACCCAGTGGACGCTTCAGCCAGTTCGGCGACAGTTCCGTCAGAAACAGCGCAATACCGAAACTCACCGGAACGGCGATCAGCAGAGCGATGACAGAGGTAACGATCGTCCCGTAAATGGGCACCAACGCACCGTAAATATCATTGGGCGCATCCCACTCTTTGGTCCACAGGAATGAAAAACCAAACTTCTGAATGCTTGGCCATGAGGAGAAAATCAGCGACACGATGATGCCACTCAACAGCAATAGCACAATCAGCGCAGCCAGTCTTACCAGCGCGCTGAAAATCATGTCACCTTTTTTACCCGGAGGATTAAATGCCGGCTTGGTTGCAGCCATAAATTACTCTTCAGTTTAACGTCTTACGAATTTGCCCGGTGATGCTTACGCGGCCAGGCCTACAGAGGATCTGTAAGGCGGATGGTGTAAGCGCCATCCGCCATGTTCTAAAAAAACCAGCTGTTAGTACAGTGCTTTACCGCTGCTGTCTTTCACATTGGTTTTCCATGCAGCACGAACTTGTTCAACTACGCTATCCGGCAGGGTTGCGTAATCAAGGTCGTTAGCCTGTTTGCCGCCTTTTTTGTAGGCCCAGTCAAAGAATTTCAGGACTTCAGCACCTTGCTCCGGCTTAGCCTGCTCTTTGTGGAGCAGGATAAAGGTGGTTGAGGTGATCGGCCATACGTCAGCACCTTTCTGGTTGGTCAGGTCCTGCGCGAAGGATTTGCTCCAGTCGATATTTTTAGCCGCATTGGAGAAGCTCTGTTCAGTCGGGCTTACAGCCTTACCATCCGCAGACAGCAGCTTGGTGTAGGTCAGGTTGTTCTGCTTAGCGTAAGCATATTCAACATAACCGATTGAACCCGGCAGACGCTGAACAAATGCCGCGATACCGTCGTTACCTTTACCGCCCAGACCGGTCGGCCAGTTAACGGTAGAGCCAGAACCGACTTTCGATTTCCACTCTTCGTTTGCTTTCGCCAGATAGTTGGTGAAGACAAATGAGGTACCGGAACCGTCAGCACGACGAACGACGGCGATGTTCTGCGAAGGCAGTTTCAGGCCTGGGTTGAGTTTAGCGATCGCTGCGTCATCCCATTTTTTGATATTACCCAGGTAGATGTCACCCAGGGTTTTACCGTCCAGTACCAGCTCACCGGATTTGATGCCCGGGACGTTGATAGCCAGCACGATACCGCCGATTACGGTCGGAAACTGGAACAGGCCTTCCTGAGCCAGTTTATCGTCAGACAGAGGGGCATCAGATGCACCGAAATCCACAGTTTTAGCAGTAATTTGTTTTACGCCACCAGAAGAACCAATACCCTGGTAGTTGATCTTGTTACCTGTTTCTTTCTGGTAAGTATCAGCCCACTTGGCATACACCGGCGCCGGAAAAGTTGCGCCCGCACCAGTCAGGCTGGCTGCTGCATTAACAGCAAAAGCACTCAGAGAAAAGGTCGCGGCGACAACAGTTGCGACAGTGGTACGCATAACGTTCATAATGTCTCCTGCAAGGATCGTAAATCGTTGTTTAGTGGCTACGACGAGCAAAATAGGACACTTTGATGACAGTTATATGCAATCATTGTTACTGTTTGATGACAGCGGGAAAATATTGTTATCGCATGAGATAAAACAGATAGAAATCAAATTATTAGTAAAAAAACATCACAGTAAGATTTCAGTTATATTTTATTTTTGTGACAATGAAAAAGTAGTTGAAAAGAACGAGAATTCACAAAATAAAGTCAAAAAAAGAGGTTGCCCACAGGCAACCTCTTTCGCATTTTATGGCAGTAAATGTTTACTCTACGGTTACTGATTTCGCCAGGTTACGCGGCTGGTCAACGTCGGTGCCTTTAATCAGCGCAACGTGATAGGCCAGCAATTGCAGCGGCACGGTATAGAAAATCGGTGCAATCACCTCTTCGACGTGCGGCATATCAATAATGTGCATATTGTCGTTGCTGGTGAAACCCGCATCCTGATCGGCGAACACATACAGTACGCCGCCACGGGCACGCACTTCTTCGATGTTGGATTTCAGTTTTTCCAGCAGTTCGTTGTTAGGCGCAACGACAATCACCGGCATATCCGCATCAATCAGCGCCAGCGGGCCATGCTTCAGCTCGCCTGCCGCATAGGCTTCGGCGTGAATGTAGGAGATCTCTTTCAGTTTCAGCGCGCCTTCCAGCGCGATCGGATACTGATCGCCACGCCCCAGGAACAGCGCATGGTGCTTGTCGGAGAAATCCTCAGCCAGCGCTTCGATGCGTTTATCCTGCGACAGCATCTGTTCAATACGGCTCGGCAACGCCTGCAAACCGTGAACGATGTCGTGCTCAATGGACGCATCCAGCCCTTTCAGGCGGCTCAGTTTCGCCACCAGCATCAGCAGAACGGTAAGCTGAGTGGTGAACGCTTTCGTGGAAGCAACACCGATTTCAGTACCGGCTTTGGTCATCATCGCCAGATCGGATTCACGCACCAGCGAGGAGCCCGGCACGTTACAAATCGCCAGCGACCCCAGATAGCCCAGCTCTTTGGACAAACGCAGCGCTGCCAGCGTATCCGCTGTTTCACCGGATTGCGACAGGGTGATCATCAGGCTGTTACGACGCACAGCGGATTTGCGGTAGCGGAATTCAGAGGCGATTTCCACATCGCACGGCACTCCGGCCAGCGCCTCAAACCAGTAACGGGAAACCATACCGGAGTTGTAAGAGGTGCCACAGGCAACGATCTGAATATGCTCAACTTGCGATAACAGCGCATTGGCATTCGAACCCAGTTCGCTGAGATCCACTTCACCGTGGTTGATACGGCCGGTCAGCGTATTTTTAATCGCGTTCGGCTGTTCGTAGATCTCTTTTTGCATGTAGTGACGGTAGATACCTTTGTCGCCCGCGTCATATTGCAGGCTGGATTCGATATCAGGCCGTTTTACCTGCGCGCCGGACTTATCAAACACCGTCACGCTGCGGCGAGTCACTTCTGCAATATCGCCCTCTTCAAGGAAGATAAAGCGACGCGTTACCGGCAGTAACGCCAGCTGATCGGAGGCAATAAAGTTTTCACCCATGCCAAGACCAATAACCAGCGGGCTGCCAGAGCGTGCCGCCAGCAGAGTGCCGCTGTCACGGGTATCCATAATCACTGTGCCATAAGCGCCGCGTAATTGCGGGATAGCGCGCATAACCGCTTCACGCAGCGTGCCGCCCTGCTCAAGCTCCCAGTGAACGAGATGTGCGATAACTTCGGTATCCGTTTCAGAAACAAACACATAGCCACGCTCTTTTAACATTTCTCGCAGCGGCTCGTAGTTTTCAATAATACCGTTATGTACAACCGCAATATGTTCAGAAACATGCGGATGCGCGTTACCTTCTGACGGTTCACCGTGTGTTGCCCAACGGGTGTGAGCAATACCGGTTCCACCATGCAGCGGGTGCTCTTCTGCGGCCTGGGCCAGCATCTGGACTTTACCAAGACGACGCAGACGGGTCATATGACCTTCTGCATCTACAACGGCCAGACCGGCAGAGTCATAGCCACGGTATTCCAGACGACGTAATCCCTCGAGAAGGATTTCTGCAACATCACGCTGCGCGACTGCGCCAACAATTCCACACATATTTTTCGATTCCGATTTAGGCGTTATGCCTTTTGTTGTCGGTCAACCTGTATTGCCCCGAGCCTTGTAGAGAGTGGGGGTATTTTTATAGGTACTGCCTGCCGGGCGGAGGAATTATCTTTCCCCTCACCCTAAAATCGTTATGGATACATTGCCGGATGACGCTGCGCTTATCCGGACTACTTCTTCTTAACCGGACGTATCCAGCCTTGTTTATTGACCTGCGGCACCCGGCTGATAACCAGTTCATTTTCCGCAACATTGCGCGTAACTGTCGTACCGGCGGCAATGCTTGCACCTTTGGCAACGGTAACCGGCGCCACCAGCTGTGTATCGGAACCAACAAATACATCATCGCCAATAATGGTTTTGTGCTTATTTGCGCCATCGTAATTACAGGTGATCACACCCGCGCCAACATTCACGTTGTCGCCGATTTCCGCATCGCCCAGGTAAGTCAGATGGCCTGCTTTCGAGCCTTTGCCCAGACGCGCTTTTTTCATTTCCACGAAGTTGCCCACGTGCGCACCGGCTAGCAGTTCAGCGCCAGGACGCAAACGCGCAAATGGCCCGATGGTGCAATCAGCTTCGAGACGCGCATCTTCCACCACGCTGTAGGGGCTGATTTCGCAGTCGTCGCCGATATCGCTATTTTTCAGCACGCAACCTGCGCCAATCTTCACGCGATCGCCCAGTTTTACGTTGCCTTCAATGATGACGTTAGCATCGATCTCAACATCCCGCCCGTGCTCCAGCGTACCGCGCAGGTCGAAGCGCGCAGGATCGCGCAGCATAACACCCGCCAGCAGCAGCTTTTCGGCCTGTTCAGCCTGATATGCACGCTCCAGCCGGGATAGCTGAAGGCGGTTATTCACGCCTTCCACTTCGCTCAGGCGCTGCGGATGCACTGCGGTGATCTCACGGCCTTCATGCCAGGCAAGGCTGATGATATCCGTGATGTAATATTCACCCTGCGCATTATTGTTAGTCAGCTTGCTCAACCAGCGTTTCAGATCGCCGCCGTTGGCTATCAGAATGCCGGTGTTGATCTCCGTGATCTTACGCTGTTCTTCAGTGGCATCTTTCTGTTCAACAATGCCTGTCACCGCACCGTTTTCACGCGTGATACGCCCGTAACCCGTCGGGTCGTCGAGCACCACCGTTAACAGACCGATGCCGCCCTGCGGTTTCGCATCGCGCAGACGCTGCAACGTCTCCAGCGAGATCAGCGGCACATCGCCATAAAGCATCAAAATATCTTCATCGTCGGCAAAGAACGGCGCAGCCTGTTGCATCGCATGGCCGGTGCCCAACTGTTCTGCCTGCAACACCCAGTTAAGCTTGCTATCAGCGAGGCGTTGTTTGAGCAAATCGCCACCGTGGCCATAAACCAGATGAACCTTATCGGCGCCGAGAAGATTAGCCGTATCAATGACATGCTGAACCATCGCTTTCCCTGCAAGGGTATGCAGCACTTTGGGAATATCGGAGTACATGCGTGTGCCTTTGCCTGCGGCAAGGATCACCACACTCATTTTTGTGTTCAACATACGCGTCCTGACTGTCATTGGAGAAAGAAGTTAACCTCTTTCATATTGAAAATTCTACATATTTTGTAGCATGAAATGGAATGCTGGTGAAACGCCCAACATCCACAGTTACTGCGCTTTTGCGGGCTATTTTACCGACAAAGCCACCTGGTTTGCCGCTAAAAAATCTCTCCATTTCTGTTTGCCGCTAATTCATACAATAGGTTAGCTGTTTTTTTTCATCCTGAATAAAGATCAAGTAAAAACAAAACACTGTTTCGATCATTGAAGATTGTGACGTACAAAAAAGAAACAGCGTTTCATCTTGATGATAATGGCGAGCAATAATTACTCAGGAGAATAAAATGAATTATAAAATACCTCTGGCTTTAACGGTTTGCGGCTCCCTTATCGCTTTTCCGACATCAGCAGCAGTCTGGAAAGCCATCGCTTTTGGCCAATCGACCGACATGAACTTTTCATCAAATGTTCTGCCGGAAAAGATTGGCGTGAATGATGTCACCATCGACGGCAAAAAACTCTCCCTAACGGATAGTGCCGATCTCTCCAGACCCGTTACCCTCGAAAGTCGCGGCGGTAAAATCGCTAACTCTCATGACGGCCTGACGTTCTTTTATACCACTCTGCCCGGCAGCGAAAACTTCGTTTTACAGGCCACCGTGACCGTTGAGCAGTTCGGTCCGGAAAACGGCGCGAAACCCGCAGCGCAGGAAGGTGCCGGATTGCTGGTGCGTGACGTGATTGGCAATCCACGTCAGCAGCCGCTTAAAGAGGGTTATGAGGAGTTTCCTGCGGCGTCGAATATGGTGATGAATGCCATCATGACGCAGGATAAAAAAGACAATTTTCGCGTGAAGATGCAGGCGATCACCCGTGAAGGGATCACGCAGCCCTGGGGCAATGCTGACGCGGCAATCGTGAAACAGAGCTATCAGGAAGAGGTTGATCTGCGCCAGACGCCAACCTTTCGCCTGAAGCTGGAGCGCACCAATGACGGTTTTATCACGGCCTGGGCGCCACAAGGCAGCGACCAATGGGTTAGCCGCAGCGTACCGCGCGCAGATCTGATCTCGGTACAGGATAAAGATCGCTACTACGTCGGTTTCTTTGCCTCACGTAATGCCAAAATCACCATCAGCGACGCTTCGTTGACCACGTCAACGGCGCATACCGCTGTGACAAAACCCTGGCAGGCTAAACCGCTACCGGTCGTGGTGCAAATTGCCTCTCCTGCGCAAAGCACCAGCGACAAATACACATTACAGGCACGAGCCAATTATGATGGCCTGTTCAGCACCCGGCAGGACGAAGTGGTGATCGGTAATGAAAAACCGGTTAAAGCGGGGGAGATGTATGTCGTGCCCGCCACCCTGAGCGGGAATGCCACGTTTGCAGTGACATTTACGCCCACCAGTACCAGCGACAATACGCCAGTCAGCCAGCAGATTAAGGTAGAGAAAATTGACGGCCCGACAGCAACAACGCTGTATGTCGCGCCGCAGGGTAAAAGCGAAGGTAAAGGTACGGCTGCATCCCCGCTGGATCTGACCAGCGCGATTCGTTTACTGCCGCCAGGCGGCAAAATTGTGTTGCAGGCCGGGGATTATGCGCAGACAGAGATCCCTCTTTCCGCCAGTGGGCTGCGCGAAAAACAGAAAATATTGCAAGCGGATGGAAAAGCCGTGATCCACGGCTTGCTGGTTGACGCCAGCTACTGGCACATCAAAGGCATAGAGGTGACCGAGAAAAGTTTGCGTATTCAGGGCAGCCATAACGTTATCGAAAAAGTGGTCGCCTGGCGTAATGACGATACCGGTATTCAGATTTCATCGCCGGAAAAAGTGGGCCGCGCCCTGTGGGCGAGCAACAACCTCGTTGTCGATTCGGAATCCTGGGGTAATGAAGATCCGGGGAAAATTAACGCGGATGGTTTTGCCGTGAAGATGCGCGTTGGCGAAGGCAATCGCCTGAAACGCTGCTATTCGCACGACAATATCGATGATGGTTTTGATCTGTTTAACAAAATCGAGGATGGTGCAAATGGCGTTGTGGTGATCGAGGATTCTATTGCCAGCAACAATACCAGCAACGGTTTCAAACTGGGGGGAGAAGGGCAACCGGTCGCGCATCAGGTTCGTAATAGCAAGGCGATAGGTAATCATCTGGATGGTTTTACCGATAACTTCAATCCAGGGAAGCTGCGGGTTGAAAACAATATTGCTGTCGATAACCAACGCTTTAATTTCATCTTCCGTCCGGCCCCGTATGGTGATGCATCAACGCAGGGCGTGTTTAGCGGCAATATCTCTGTGCGCAGCAAACCGGGGAAATATGACGATGCAGTGGTGGGGAATGTGGATGCGACGAACTACTTTATCGCCGACGGTAAAAGCGTAAATCTGGAGAAAAAAGAGCTGGATAGTAAACCGTATCTGGCGCAACTCAGCCAGTGATGCCAGATGGCGCTTCGCTTATCACACAACGGTAAGCGCGGCGCCACTCAGCATATCAGCACATTAATGGTTGAACGTACCGAAAGAGATGTTCATGTTGCTGAAAAGAGCGATGATTTTATTGATCAGTTTCATGATGGCGTCCTGATAAGTGAGAGTGTTTTTTCTGTGATTCACATCACAAAAATAAGTCTACGCCTCATTTTTTAACCGATCAACATTTTTGTGATACACATCACAAATAATAAAACGCATTTTCAGTTCTACTTTTTCTGAAACGCAGCCATAAAAAAAGCCAGCCTGGAAACCAGACTGGCTTTTAACGTTCAAGCCGGTGTTACATCGCTTTTTTCGTCAACTCGATAACACGCAGTTTCGCGATAGCTTTCGCCAGTTCCGCAGACGCCTGAGCGTAATCCACGTCACCGTGAGAAGATTTAATGTGCTCTTCTGCTTTGCGTTTCGATTCCAGGGCTCGCGCTTCGTCGAGATCCTGACCACGAATAGCAGTATCAGCCAGAACGGTCACTGTGCCAGGCTGCACTTCAAGAATGCCGCCGGACAGATAGATAAACTCTTCATGACCGTGCTGTTTCACGATGCGGATCATACCAGGCTTAATGGCGGTGAGCAGCGGCGCGTGACCCGGGTAAATCCCCAGTTCACCTTCGCTACCCGTTACCTGGATTTTTTCGACCAGACCAGAGAACATTTGTAACTCTGCGCTGACGACGTCCAGGTGGTAAGTCATTGCCATATCACCCTCCGATTAAGGCGTTAAAGTTTTTTGGCTTTTTCCACGACTTCGTCGATGGAACCGACCATGTAGAACGCCTGCTCCGGCAGGTGATCGTATTCGCCTTCCATGATGCCTTTAAAGCCACGGATGGTGTCTTTCAGGGAAACGTATTTACCCGGAGAACCGGTGAATACTTCCGCTACGAAGAACGGCTGGGACAGGAAGCGCTGGATCTTACGCGCGCGAGCTACCACCAGTTTGTCGTCTTCAGACAGTTCATCCATACCCAGGATGGCGATGATGTCTTTCAGTTCCTGATAACGTTGCAGCAGAGACTGAACGCCACGCGCAACATCATAGTGTTCCTGGCCAACAACCAGCGGATCCAACTGACGGCTGGTGGAATCCAGCGGGTCAACGGCCGGGTAGATACCCAGAGACGCGATCTGACGGCTCAGTACCACGGTTGCGTCAAGGTGCGCAAAGGTGGTTGCCGGAGACGGGTCAGTCAAGTCATCCGCAGGTACGTATACCGCCTGAACAGAGGTGATGGAGCCGGTTTTGGTGGAGGTAATACGCTCCTGCAGCACGCCCATCTCTTCTGCCAGCGTCGGCTGGTAACCTACCGCTGAAGGCATACGGCCCAGCAGTGCGGATACTTCAGTACCGGCGAGGGTATAACGGTAAATGTTGTCAACGAACAGCAGAACGTCACGACCTTCGTCACGGAATTTCTCTGCCATGGTCAGACCGGTCAGCGCAACGCGCAGACGGTTTCCCGGCGGCTCGTTCATCTGGCCATACACCAGGGATACTTTGTCGATAACGTTGGAGTCGGTCATTTCGTGGTAGAAGTCGTTACCCTCACGAGTACGTTCACCCACGCCCGCAAACACAGAGTAACCGGAGTGTTCGATCGCGATGTTACGGATCAGCTCCATCATGTTTACGGTTTTACCTACGCCCGCACCACCGAACAGACCAACTTTACCGCCCTTAGCAAACGGACACATCAGGTCGATAACTTTGATGCCGGTTTCCAGCAGTTCCTGAGAGTTTGACAACTCTTCATAGGTCGGTGCTGCGCGGTGGATAGCCCAACGCTCTTCTTCACCGATGTCGCCTTTCATGTCTACTGGTTCACCCAGTACGTTCATGATACGACCCAGTGTTGCTTTACCTACCGGGACTTCGATCGGGTGCTCGAGGTCTTTAACTTCCAGACCGCGACGCAGACCGTCGGAGGAACCCATTGCGATGGTACGTACGATACCGCCGCCGAGCTGCTGCTGAACTTCCAGCACCAGACGATCATTACCATTTTGCACCTCAAGAGCATCGTACACACGCGGTACGGCATCCTGAGGGAATTCGACGTCAACCACGGCGCCGATTACCTGGACAATTTTTCCAGTAGCCATCTTGAATCCTCTACGAATTAACCTGGTTATACCGCGGATGCACCACCGACGATCTCGGTGAGTTCCTGAGTAATGCTGGCCTGACGAGCCTTGTTGTATACCAACTGCAGCTCTTTAATCAGGCTGCCACCATTATCGGTTGCGGCTTTCATCGCCACCATACGTGCGGCCTGCTCGCTGGCCAGGTTTTCCACAACACCCTGATAAACCTGAGACTCGACGTAACGACGCAGCAGGGTATCCAGCAGCGCTTTCGGGTCTGGTTCATACAGATAATCCCAAGCTTTATGCTTCAAACCTTCATCCTCTGAAGCCGGCAGCGGCAGCAGTTGGGTGATGGTTGGCACCTGAGACATGGTGTTGATAAATTTGTTGCTGACAATATAAAGCTTGTCCAGACGGCCTTCGTCATAGGCCTGCAACATCACTTTTACCGGTCCAATCAGTTCGGACAGGGAAGGGTTATCCCCCATACCTGTCACCTGCGCGACAACGTTCGCACCGACGGAATTAAAGAACGCTACGCCCTTGGAGCCGATCATTGCGAGTTCGCTCTGAACGCCTTTATCGGACCATGCTTTCATATCCGCCAGCAGTTTTTTGAACAGGTTAATGTTCAAGCCGCCACACAGACCACGGTCGGTCGACACCACCAGGTAGCCCACGCGTTTAACGTCGCGTTCTTCCAGGTAAGGGTGCTTATATTCCAGATTACCGTGAGCAAGGTGACCAATCACTTTGCGCATGGTATCTGCATAAGGACGGCTGGCCGCCATTCTGTCCTGCGATTTACGCATTTTGGAAGCGGCGACCATCTCCATCGCTTTAGTGATCTTTTGCGTGTTCTGGACGCTTGCGATCTTACTACGTATCTCTTTTGCGCCGGCCATGAGCTTCTCCTCAATGCCTTGCGGCCTGCCCTAAGGCAAGCCGCCAGACGTTACCAGGACTGGGTTGCTTTAAAGGAGTCGAGGATGCCTTTCAGCTTGCCTTCGATCTCGTCGTTATAGCCACCGGTCTGGTTGATCTCTTGCATCAGCGGAGCGTGGTCACGGTCAACGTAAGCCAGCAGAGCGGCTTCAAAGCTACCGATTTTCGCCAGTTCAACATCCGCCAGGTAACCGCGTTCAGCCGCGAACAGAACCAGAGCCTGCTGCGCGACAGACATCGGCGCATACTGTTTCTGTTTCAGCAACTCGGTCACTTTCTGACCGTGGTCGAGCTGTTTACGGGTTGCATCGTCAAGGTCGGAAGCAAACTGAGAGAACGCTGCCAGTTCACGATACTGTGCCAGAGCGGTACGAATACCACCGGACAGTTTTTTCATGATCTTGGTCTGCGCTGCACCACCTACACGGGATACGGAAATACCCGGGTTTACCGCAGGACGAATACCGGCGTTAAACAGGTTGGATTCCAGGAAGATCTGACCATCGGTAATAGAAATTACGTTAGTCGGAACGAACGCGGAAACGTCACCAGCTTGCGTTTCGATAATCGGCAGCGCGGTCAGAGAACCGGTTTTACCTTTCACTTCACCTTTAGTGAAGCTTTCAACGTATTCCACGTTAACGCGCGCAGCACGTTCCAGCAGACGGGAGTGGAGGTAGAATACGTCGCCCGGGAATGCTTCACGTCCAGGCGGACGACGGAGCAGCAGGGAGATCTGACGGTATGCGACTGCCTGTTTAGACAGGTCATCATAAATGATCAGCGCATCTTCGCCGCGATCGCGGAAATATTCGCCCATTGCGCAACCGGCATACGGAGCCAGGTATTGCAGTGCAGCGGATTCAGACGCGGTTGCCACAACAACGATGGTGTTAGACAGCGCGCCGTGCTCTTCCAGCTTACGCACCACGTTAGAGATGGTGGACGCTTTCTGGCCGATAGCAACGTAGATACATTTAATGCCGGAATCACGCTGGTTGATGATGGCATCGATTGCCAGCGCAGTTTTACCGGTCTGACGGTCGCCGATGATCAATTCACGCTGACCACGACCAATTGGGATCATGGCGTCAACGGATTTGTAACCGGTCTGTACCGGCTGATCAACAGACTGACGATCGATAACGCCCGGTGCGATAGCTTCTACGGCAGCGAAGCCGTCATTATCAACCGGACCTTTACCGTCGATTGGCGCACCCAGAGTGTTCACCACGCGACCCAGCAGGCCACGGCCAACCGGAACTTCAAGAATACGGCCAGTACACTTAACCTTCATGCCTTCGGCGAGGTCAGCATACGGCCCCATCACAACTGCACCCACGGAGTCGCGCTCCAGGTTCAGTGCGATAGCGTAACGGTTACCCGGCAGGGAGATCATTTCACCCTGCATACAATCGGCCAGGCCGTGGATACGGATAACACCATCGCTTACAGAAACAATAGTACCTTCGTTGTGAGCTTCACTCACAACACTGAACTGAGCAATGCGCTGCTTGATCAGTTCGCTGATTTCGGTGGAATTCAGTTGCATGCTCCAGTCCCCTTAAGACTGCAAGACGTCTGCAAGGCGCTCAAGACGGCCGCGAACGCTGCCATCAATGACCATATCACCCGCACGGATGATTACGCCTGCCATTACAGACTTATCGATATTGCAATTCAGCTTCACTTTGCGTGACAGACGTTTTTCCATCGCGGCGCTGATTTTCGAAAGCTGTTCTTCACTCAGTGCAGTTGCTGAAGTCACATCAACTTCTGCAATAGCCTCGCTGGCTGCACGCAATTGAATAAACTGCTCAAGAACATCAGGAAGCACCTTGATACGACCATTTTCAGCCATCACCCGAATCAGGTTCTGACCTTTGTCGTCAAGTTGCTCCCCACAGACTGCGATAAACGACTTAGCGAGCGTTTCCGGCGCTAAAGCACCAGAGAGAAGCTCAGCCATGTGTTCATTTTTCGTCACCTCGGCAGCGAACGCCAGCATATCCTGCCAGCGGTCAACGCTCTGGTTTTCGACGGCAAAGTCAAAAGCTGCTTTGGCGTAGGGGCGAGCTACCGTTACAAATTCAGACATCAGCCCCTCCTCCTTACAGTTCAGCGACCAGTTTATTCACGATGTCGCTGTTAGCAGCTTCATCCACGGAACGTTCGATGATCTTCTCGGCGCCGGCTACTGCCAGCAGAGCCACCTGTTTACGCAGCTCTTCGCGCGCACGTTTACGCTCGGCATCAATTTCAGCCTGCGCTTGCGCGACGATTTTGTTACGTTCCTGCTCGGCTTCTGCTTTCGCTTCATCCAGGATCTGAGCACGGCGTTTGTTCGCCTGTTCAATGATAACCTGAGCTTCAGCTTTCGCTTTTTTCAGCTGGTCGGTCGCATTGGCCTGTGCAAGATCCAAATCCTTTTTAGCTCGTTCTGCGGAAGCAAGACCGTCAGCAATTTCTTTCTGACGTTTTTCGATGGCAGCCATTAACGGCGGCCATACATACTTCATGCAGAACAGAACGAACAGGACAAACGCGATGGCCTGGCCGAGGATTGTTGCGTTTAGATTCACAGCACAATGCCTCTTATCTGGTTAACGTTCTAAACAATTGCTTGTAAAGCAACCCTTACTACGCGACAGCAAACATCACGTACAGACCCAGACCTACAGCGATCATCGGGATAGCATCCACCAGACCCATTACGATAAAGAACTGAGTACGCAGCAGAGGAATCAGATCCGGTTGACGCGCTGCGCCTTCCAGGAATTTACCCCCGAGGATGCCGATACCGATCGCAGCACCGATTGCCGCCAGACCCATCATCACAGCGGCAGCCAAGTACAGCAGATCCATATTCAGGTTTTCCATGACAGTCTCCAGTTTGTTTCAGTTAAAACGTAGTAGTGTTGTTAAAAATCAATGCTCTTCTGATGCCATCGACAGATAGACAATCGTCAGAACCATGAAGATAAAGGCTTGCAGCGTAATAATCAGGATGTGGAAAATGGCCCATGGCACATTCAGAATCCACTGTGACCACCACGGCAGAAGACCTGCGATCAGAATGAAAATCAACTCACCCGCGTACATGTTGCCGAACAGTCGCAGACCGAGAGAAACCGGTTTGGACAGCAGGCTCACGCCCTCAAGGATAAGGTTTACCGGAATAAATACCGGATGGTTGAACGGCTGGAGAGTCAGCTCTTTAGCGAAACCGCCAATACCCTTCATTTTGATGCTGTAGAACAGAATAAGGATAAATACGCCCAACGCCATAGACAGGGTGATGTTGACGTCCGCAGACGGCACCACGCGCAGCGCAGGAAGACCCAGTACATGTTCAGCGATGTACGGCAACAGGTCGATAGGCAGCAAATCCATCAGGTTCATCAGGAATACCCAGACGAAAATCGTCAGGGCCAGTGGCGCGATAAGCTTGCTTTTGCCGTGGTACATGTCTTTAACGCTACCATGAACAAAACCAATCACCAGCTCAATCGCCGTCTGGAATTTCCCTGGGACTCCGCTGGTGGCTTTTTTCGCTACGCTACGGAACATCACCAGGAACAACAGACCCAGTACCACCGAGAAAAACATGGAGTCGATATTCAGCGTCCAGAAGGTGGCCGGGGGGTTATGCGGATCCACCATCGAGAAGGTACGAAGATCAATCTGAAGGTTATTCAGATGGTGACCTATGTACTCCTGTGGTGTAGAGATTTCTCCTGCAGACATGATGCCTCTTACCCTTTGTTGTTAATTACAGCGGGTGCCAGTATCTGAACAACCAGCACCGAAACCCACGTGACTATCAGCGGCAAAAAAGCCACCTTAAAAACCCCCAGCGCCACCACCAGTAACAAGAATGTTACCAACACCTTGAGCGCTTCACCGAAGGCGAAGGTCCAGGCCACGCGGCCTTTAGCAGGTGTATGCGCCTGATGACGCCAGGCAAAAATCATAAAAAACATATTCGGCAGTAAGACTGCCATACCTCCGCACACGGCGGAAATGCCCCAGAAGGGGTCTTTGAGGCTAAACAGCAATCCACTTGCCATTACCGCCAGAAACTGAATAAGCAGAAGCCTGCGAGCAACGTTTCGACTATAAAGCGACACAGACATGACGTTTCTTAACTCCTGCTCCCTTTGAGGTATGCCGCGTGTCGTATAAAACGTTCTTTATGGTCCGGAGTCAAGCATCAAAAAGCGGTCAAATTATACGGTGCGGCCTCGTGATTTCAAACAATAAGTAGCAAAAAGGTGAATAAATGTTTAAATATTTTTCCCGAGCGCTATTTTTAAACTTTTGAAGAAACTGTGAACTGTCGGGCAAAAGTGCGAATAACACCAAAAACCCAACGACAAAGCGTGCACTCGGTCACAAATTAAACATTTATGCATATGCAGGGTTAATCACGCAAAGAAATTACCACTTTTCAACTTTATGATATTCAAGACGATTTATCACAACTCTTTTTAAAACACCCGCCTATACATCGAAAACCTTCCATTGACATTTATAATAATTATTTTACATCCGTATTTCATTCTACCTGCCGACTTTTAGCGGGCTGATATTTTCACTGTTGATTATTATTTCCATGAATCAAATTCTGGACGTTAAATGTCAGAAAAATCCTGGTAACAAAACGGTGAAATGTAACTGAACGTATCGCCCTTTTTTCCTTCGTTTTTTAACATCTAAGCAACAGCACGAAAGATACATTTTTTGATAAGAATTAAACTTTATTTGGCTTAACGATCACCAGATGACGTTCGCCTTCCAGGTGTGGAACATTCAGTTTAACAATAGCTTCAACGGCCAGCTCCGCAGGTAATAGCGCCATCTCATCTTCCGGCACCAGCCCTTTAAGCGCGTAGAAACGCCCCTCTTCGCCCGGCAAATGGTGACACCAGTTCACCATATCATTCAGCGAGGCAAAGGCACGGCTAATCACACCGTCAAATGGCGGCTCGGCCGGGAAATCTTCAACGCGGCTCTGAACCGGCTCAACGTTGCTCAATTTCAGCTCATGCTGCACCTGGCGTAAGAAGCGAACGCGTTTCCCCAGGCTATCGAGCAGCGTGAAATGGGATTCAGGACGGACGATCGAAAGCGGGATCCCCGGCAGACCCGGACCTGTGCCAACATCGATAAAACGCGTCCCTTGCAGGTACGGCGCAACGACAATGCTGTCGAGAATATGGCGGATGAGCATCTCGTTCGGATCGCGCACAGAGGTCAGGTTATAGGCCTTGTTCCATTTGTGCAGCAGTTCGACATAGGCCACCAGCTGTTTCTGCTGTTCAACCGACAACGAAATGCCTGCTTCATCCAGCAGACGAGAGAGTTTATTGAGCACAGTGAATACCTGTTGAGATACCAAGCGGCGGGCAGCGCGATGCTTCCCGTCCTAAGAGTTCAATAGGCCCGGCAAGCGCTGCCGGGCAATGTTGTTAAGCGCTGCGGCGCAGCATACCTTGTTTTTTCAGCCACACCAGCAAAATGGAAATTGCCGCTGGCGTGATACCGGAGATACGCGATGCCTGACCGATCGAGGAAGGTTTGTGATCGTTAAGTTTGGCGATCACTTCGTTAGACAGGCCATTCACCTGACGATAATCCAGCGATGCCGGCAACAGCGTGTTTTCATTGCGCTGTTGTTTTTCGATCTCATCCTGCTGGCGTGCAATGTAACCTTCGTATTTCACCTGGATTTCAACCTGTTCAGCCGCTTGCTGGTCATCAAGACCCGGCGCGAACGGCGTCAACTGCACCAGTTGTTCGTAAGTCATTTCCGGGCGACGCAGCAGATCTTCGCCGCTGGCTTCACGCGACAGCGGTGCAGTCAGGTGCGCATTTACCGCCGGAGCATGTTCCGATGCCGGTGAAACCCACTGCGATTTCAGACGCTGGCGTTCACGTTCAATCGTTTCCAGCTTCTCGTTAAAGCGCGCCCAGCGTTCATCGTCCACCAGACCCAGCTCGCGACCCGCCTCGGTCAGACGCAGGTCGGCGTTATCTTCACGCAGCATCAGGCGATACTCCGCGCGGGAGGTGAACATGCGGTACGGCTCTTTGGTGCCGAGCGTGCAGAGATCGTCCACCAGCACACCGAGATAAGCCTGGTCGCGGCGCGGCGCCCAGCCCTCTTTTTCAGCAGAGAAGCGCCCGGCGTTCAGACCGGCCAACAGCCCTTGCGCAGCAGCCTCTTCGTAGCCGGTGGTACCGTTAATCTGGCCAGCAAAGAACAGGCCATGGATGTATTTGCTTTCCAGGGTCGGTTTCAAATCACGCGGATCAAAGAAATCGTACTCAATGGCATAGCCTGGGCGCACGATCTTCGCGTTTTCCATCCCCTGCATGGAACGGACGATTTGCATCTGCACATCGAACGGCAAGCTGGTGGAGATACCGTTCGGATAAATTTCGTTGGAGGTCAGCCCTTCCGGTTCCAGGAAGATCTGATGCTGGTTACGATCGGCAAAGCGCATCACTTTGTCTTCGATCGACGGGCAGTAACGCGGGCCGATCCCTTCGATCACGCCAGCGTACATCGGGCTACGATCGAGGTTATTACGGATCACGTCATGGGTTTTTTCATTGGTATGTGTGACATAACACGGTACCTGACGCGGATGCTGCGCGGCGTTGCCCATAAACGAGAATACCGGCATCGGGTTATCCCCGTGCTGCTGCGCCAGAACGCTGAAGTCGATGGTACGGGCGTCAATACGCGGCGGCGTACCGGTTTTCAGACGGCTGACGCGCAACGGCAGCTCGCGCAGGCGGCGCGAGAGCGGAATAGACGGCGGATCGCCAGCGCGGCCACCGCTGTAGTTATCAAGGCCGATGTGGATTTTACCGTCGAGGAAGGTCCCGACCGTCAGCACCACGGCTTTGGCGCGGAATTTCAGCCCCATCTGGGTGACTGCGCCAACAACACGATCGTTTTCCACGATCAGATCTTCCACTGCCTGCTGGAAGATCATCAGGTTCGGCTGGTTTTCCAGAGCGGTACGTACCGCCTGACGGTAAAGCACGCGGTCTGCCTGCGCACGGGTGGCGCGCACTGCCGGGCCTTTGCTTGCGTTTAGTATCCTAAACTGAATGCCCGCCTGATCGATCGCTTTCGCCATCAGCCCGCCGAGCGCATCCACTTCTTTTACCAGGTGTCCTTTCCCAATACCGCCGATCGCCGGGTTGCAGCTCATCTGCCCCAGCGTGTCGATATTGTGTGTCAAAAGCAGAGTCTGTTGACCCATACGTGCTGCGGCCATCGCGGCCTCAGTACCTGCATGACCCCCGCCAATGATAATGACGTCAAAAGGATCCGGATAAAACATGGTGGTATGCCTCGCCTAAGCGGTTAGAAATTGGATTGAAGCCCGGGCCGTGGATTCTACTCAACTTTAGTCCAGTGAGAAAGATCCGGATCCTGGGTATTAAAAAGAAGATCTTTTATATAGAGAGATCTGTTCTATTGTGATCTTTTATTAGGATCGCGATGTCTTGTGGATAACCCGGATCATCGCTGTAAGATCAATTTATTAGAGAGGATCATTAGCTGTGAATGATCGGTGATCCTGAACCGTATAAGCTGGGATCAAAATGCTTGGTTATACACAGGCTGAAAACTAAACAAGCGTTATTCATGGGATAACTACCGGTTAATAAGGCCTTTTAAGCATAGTTATCCACAACTGATCGCACGATCTTTAATCGTTCTTGAGTAAATTTTTCCAGGATCCCAGCCATTCTTCCGCTGGATCCTCCGGAATATCGTGTTCGAGAATGTTGATCTTCAGTGTTTCACCGATCTGTTTCGCGCCATTTGCCTTCAACGCGCCCTCAATCTTCTCGATTGCCTGGCAGAAGGTGTCATATTCACGACTGCCGATGCCGATCGCGCCAAAGCGCACCTGTGCGAGATCCGGCTTCTGTTCCTGTAGATCGTCTAAAAACGGTTGCAGGTTCTCAGGCAGATCGCCGGCACCATGGGTGGAACTGATCACCAGCCAGATGCCCTGCGGAGAAAGATCCTCTAATAGCGGGCCGTGCAGCGTCTCGGTGCTATAACCGGCATCTTCCAGCTTTTCAGCCAGGTGTTCCGCCACATATTCCGCACCGCCGAGGGTGCTGCCGCTAATAAGAGTGATATCCGCCATGAAAACCCCGCTCCGTTTATTCGCCATCCGGCGACAAAGTGAGGCGTATTGTACGCTGTGAAAGGTCTGGGATCTACCTGTGGACAATATGGGTATTAAGGAAGGACGAAAACGCCCCGTTAAGGGCGGATCGTGCGCATGATAGGGTTTTGCAGGGAGATCAACGTTTCCGTGGACTGAATTTCATCAATTGTTTGGATCTTGTTGATAAGTACCTGTTGCAGGGCATCAATGGATCGGCACATCACTTTTATAAAGATGCTGTAGTGGCCGGTGGTGTAATAGGCTTCGGTCACTTCTTCCAGACTTTCCAGTTTTGCCAGCGCTGAAGGGTAATCTTTCGCGCTCTTCAAAATGATGCCAATAAAGCAGCAGACATCGTAACCGAGTTGCTTCGGGCTGACATCGATACGCGCGCCGGTGATGATCCCGGCTTGCTTCATCTTTTCTACACGTACATGAATGGTGCCGGGGCTGACGCCAAATTGTTTGGCCAGTTCCGCATAAGCGGTGCGCGCATTGGCCATTAACGCGTCGAGGATGCCGCGGTCCAGATTATCGATCTGATAATTTTCCATAGGGTTTTCTTATGAATAATAAAGATTCTTTCTATTTTACCCGCTTATTTTATCGATTTAAAACCGTAATGGCCTTTTTAATTATGGATTGTTGAGTTGAGGCGGCATTTTGTTGCTTAATTATCAGCAACAAAAGACAGGAGTAACATAATGAAAACCGCTTACATCGCCAAACAACGCCAAATCGCCTTCGTGAAATCTTTTTTCTCCCGCCAGTTGGAAGAGAAACTGGGCCTGATTGAAGTTCAGGCGCCGATCCTCAGCCGCGTCGGTGATGGCACGCAGGATAACCTGTCAGGGTGTGAAAAAGCGGTGCAGGTTAATGTGAAAACGCTGCCGGATGCCCGTTTTGAGGTGGTGCATTCGCTGGCGAAATGGAAACGACAGACGCTGGGCCAGCATGATTTCAGCGCCGGAGAAGGCTTGTACACCCATATGAAAGCTCTGCGTCCGGATGAAGACCGTCTTTCGGCTATTCACTCAGTGTATGTTGATCAGTGGGACTGGGAGCGGGTGCTGGGCGATGGTGAACGCCATGTTTCAACGCTGAAATCCACTGTCGACGCGATTTGGGCCGGGATCAAAGCGACGGAAGCCGCCGTCAGTGAAACCTTTGGGCTTGTACCGTTTCTGCCGGAACAGATCCATTTTGTGCACAGCGAAACGCTGCTCAGCCGCTTCCCGGGTCTGGATGCCAAAGGGCGGGAAAAAGCAATTGCGAAAGAGCTGGGTGCGGTGTTCCTGATGGGGATTGGCGGCAAACTCAGCGACGGCAAGCGCCACGACGTGCGCGCACCGGATTATGATGACTGGAGCACGCCTGCTGAAGCCGGTTTTAGTGGCCTGAACGGCGATATTCTGGTGTGGAACCCGGTGCTGGAAGATGCACTGGAACTCTCTTCGATGGGGATCCGCGTGGATGCGGAGGCGTTGAAACGTCAGTTGCGGATCACCGGCGACGAAGATCGGTTGCAACTGGAATGGCACCAGGCGCTGCTGCGCGGTGAGATGCCGCAAACCATCGGCGGCGGTATTGGTCAGTCGCGTCTGACGATGCTGCTGTTGCAACTGTCGCATATCGGCCAGGTGCAGTGCGGTGTGTGGCCCGCAGCGGTTCGCGAGCAGGTTTCCGGCCTGCTCTAACGCCGCCAGCGTCGCAGCAGACGGCTGCGCATCCCGGTATCAAAGCGCCAGATGTGATCGAAAATACGCATGATGCCGGGTTTACCATGTACCGACATTGCCACCGCGTGGAAGCGGTGCTGGTGAACGTTCTGCAACGCTTTCACTTTGCTGATGATATCGTCCGGCAGGCGCTGGGCGATAAAATCCGAGATCACCACGGCGTCGGCGTCAAACCATTCGCCGCCCTGCATCCGTTCAATGATCGCCCGAAAACAGCTTGCCAGATCGGTTCCGCCACGGAAGCGCTGGCTCAGAAAGCGGATCGCCTGCTCCAGCCCCTGCGCGCTGGTCAGTTCATAACGCACGACTTCGCTGGAAAACAGCATAATAAAGCAGCGCCGTTTGTCCGCCAGCGCCACACGCATCAGTGCCAGGCAGAATGCTTTCGCGCACTGCTCATTAAACCCGCCCATTGAACCGGAAGTATCAACGCAGACGATAAACGGCCCGCGCGGTTGTTCATCAAAATCCTGATGGATCACCGGGCGTTCGGTCACCTTTTCCCGCCAGGCATCGCCGTGCAGACGGTAAGTGAGGAGCTGCTTTTCCACCAGCCGCCGGTAAAACTCATATTCCAGCTCCGTAATGCCGAGCGTTGCCAGCTCCGGCGGCAACAGGCGCAAAATATCATCGCTCTGATGCAATCCATCGACCTGTTCCGGTACGGTTGCCGGTTCACGCACCAGCATGCGGAACGTTTCCATCGGTGCATCTTTGCGCGGCACTGATTTCGCCTCCCGCGAGCGGCCAAGCTGCTCCGCAAGTTGCTGCAGCTCCGGCTGCTCTTTCAGAAAATCACCGTATTTGATGATCAGCTGGTAGTCGCCGCGTTTAAGCTGACCGGCGCTCATATCCCACAAGCGTCCGGCGGCGTTCTCATTTTCGACCAGCACCGGCTCCAGTTGCCCACTCAGCGTCATGCGCTCCTGCACCTCACTCAGCAACTGCTCGCGTTCCTCTTCCAGCAGTTGCTGATTAAAGGTAGTGGTTTGCACGACGAGGCTCAGACGCCAGCGCTGCAAAAAGAGGGTATGCAAAGCGGGTGTGAACTGCGGGTTATCCGTTACCATTTGCCGGGCCTGGGCGGCAAAAGGCGAATGCAGCTTTTCCAGTAATGCCAGGATCTGCGGTAACTGCACGATAAATTGCGATGTTGAGAGTAGCTGGCTTTGCTGGTAACTCAGCACTTCTTCCGCCAGTTCAGGTGGGACAGCGGTCTCTTTCAGATGCTTTTTTAGCGCTTCGCGCCAGCGGGGAATATCTTCCGTGATCGCATGTTTTAAGCGCGGGAATTTTTCAAAAAACAGTGCCAGCTGCGGAGAAGCCAGCAGCAGAACGATGAGCTCTTCCACCAGCGTCTCTTCGCTGATAGTGAGCATCACATTCAGTGTTTCCAGCGTTAGCATTGACGCGCCTGTTGGATCTGCGCGCGAACGTCCTGCAGGCTGGCTTCAATGCGACCTAACCAGTCGCCAGAGACGAACAGGCATTTTTGCTGCTCGCTAAAACGGCTGTGCTGCTGGTGCCAGGTGTTATCCAGCGCTTCCAGTTGTTGGGCGATCTCTTCCGGGACATTTTCGGTAGTGGCGCCAGGCAGCGCAAGACGCGAGCCCTGCAAACTGACATCGCGGATCACCAGATGAAGCGAGGTATCAACCTCAAGATTTAAAGGTTGCGCAAAACCGATACCGTTAAGTTTGCCGCGGATTTCACCGCCTTTCGCCAGCCACTGCTCAAGCGCGTTGCGCTCAATGATGACGTGAATCACCTGTAAATCGTGCAGTTTTAGCGGCTGCTGTAGCAGTAACGTCAACAGCGATTCGTTCAGGCCTTCGGGCAAATCATAGTGCGGACGGCGGCTGAACATACCGCCCTGGCGGCTGACTTTCAGCGCGGTTTTGTCGCTTTGTTGCTGCTGAAGCTGCATATGGCGCTGATTGATACTGGTGAGCTGTGTCAGCATCGATTGTTGCTGCCACGCGTGCCCGGTCATCAAAATATCCAGTTGCTGCTGCAGCAAACGCAGGCTTTCGGCATCGTGCCACAGGCAATCTTTCAGCAGGATCAGATCAATGGGCGCAACCGTATCACGCCCGCTGAAAAAGGCGCTGGATTGTAATAAGCGGATAGCTTTTTTCCAGCGGCGATCGGAAACATACGGCGCATTCGGTAAGGCATCGAGCTGCTGGCGCAGCGTATAGATCAGCTCAAATACCGGATCGGGCAGTTTGACCAGCCCAATCTCCTGTTGCCAGCGCTGATATTCCTCGTCGGTGATTTGCAACTCGGCGGGCACCGGATTTTCGTTCTCGTCCTGCTGGCTGATCAGCATGGAGCGGAAATTCCCCTTCTCCTGCACTTTGTCGAGCCACAGGCGGATTAACATGCGATCATACAGCGCTTCGAGGCTGCTGTCGGCTTCCGGCAGTTCGTTCGAGGCGGCCACCAGCAAACGCATCGGGATCTTCTCTTCGCTCGCGCCGTTACGGAAGCGACGTTCGTTAATGGCGGTGAGCAGGGTGTTGAGGATCGCCGGGCCGGCTTTCCAGATCTCATCCAGAAACACGATTTCTGCTTCCGGAAGATAACCGTCGGTTAAGCGCTCATAGCGCCCTTCATCTTTTAACGCCTGAATGGAGAGCGGACCAAAAACCTCTTCCGGCGTGGAGAAGCGCGTCATCAGGTATTCAAAGGCGCGGGCATGTTTAAAGGCGAATTTCAGGCGACGAGCGATCAGGCTTTTCGCAATGCCTGGCGGGCCAAGAAGAAATACACTCTCGCCGCTCAGCGCAGCCAGCAGGCACAACCGGATAGCGTGGCTACGCTCAAAGAGTCCTTTTTCCAGCGTGCTGCTTAAGCGGGAAATTCTTTCTGCTAATAAATGTGAGTGAGCCATAATAGATTTGCGTCCTTTCGCCGTGATATCCGGCTTGCAAAAGCGAGTATAGACGTTTCCGAAAGGGCTTGTAATAGACTGAAGAACGGCTTTATTTTCATTGCGCCAGATTAATGTGGCCGCATTTAGGGGTACGATTTTGCAAATAATCGTGCATACTGTGCGCTTTTTGTGGGCCAAGGGACTAAGCACACATTTGTCATTCAAACAAAAGATTAGTCTATGAGCACTGATAATAAACAATCGTTACCCGCTGTCACTCTTGCGGCAATTGGGGTTGTCTACGGTGATATCGGCACCAGCCCACTTTATACACTTCGTGAATGTTTGTCTGGTCAGTTTGGTTTTGGTGTTGAGCGCGATGCCGTCTTCGGCTTTTTGTCACTGATCTTCTGGCTGCTGGTTTTTGTGGTCTCCATTAAGTATCTGACGTTCGTCATGCGCGCGGATAACGCTGGCGAAGGCGGTATTTTGACGCTGATGTCGCTGGCCGGTCGCAACACGTCGGCCAGAATGACTTCGGTGCTGGTGATCATGGGATTGATTGGCGGCAGCTTCTTCTATGGTGAGGTGGTTATTACCCCCGCGATCTCGGTGATGTCGGCGATAGAGGGGCTGGAGATTGTCGCGCCTTCGCTCGATAGCTGGATTGTGCCGCTGTCGATTATCGTTTTAACCCTGCTGTTTATGATTCAGAAGCACGGTACCGGGCTGGTGGGGAAACTGTTTGCACCGATCATGCTGGCGTGGTTTTTGATACTGGCTGTACTCGGCGCGCGCGGTATTATCGAAAATCCCGAAGTGTTGCAGGCGCTGAATCCGCTTTGGGCGGTGAATTTCTTCCTTGAATACAAGACTGTCTCTTTTGTTGCGCTTGGCGCCGTGGTGCTGTCGATCACCGGTGTCGAGGCGCTGTATGCGGATATGGGGCACTTCGGTAAGCTGCCGATTCGCATGGCGTGGTTTATTGTGGTGCTGCCGTCGCTGGCGCTGAATTATTTTGGCCAGGGCGCATTGTTGCTGAAAACGCCGGAAGCGATTAAAAACCCCTTCTTCCTGCTGGCACCTGAGTGGGCGCTGATCCCAATGTTGATTATCGCCACGCTGGCGACGGTCATTGCGTCGCAGGCGGTTATTTCAGGCGTCTTCTCCCTGACTCGCCAGGCGGTGCGTCTGGGCTATCTGGCGCCGATGCGTATTATCCATACCTCGGAGATGGAATCCGGGCAAATCTATATTCCGTTCATTAACTGGCTACTCTATTTTGCAGTAGTGCTGGTGATTGTCAGCTTTGAACACTCCAGCAATCTGGCGGCGGCTTACGGTATTGCCGTTACCGGGACGATGGTGCTGACCTCCATTCTTTCCACGACCGTGGCACGCAAAAACTGGCACTGGAATAAAGTGCTGGTGGGGCTGATTCTGATCTTCTTACTGAGTATCGATGTACCGCTGTTCTCGGCGAACCTCGATAAAATCGTTTCCGGCGGCTGGCTGCCGTTAACGCTCGGCATGGTGATGTTCCTGGTGATGACCACCTGGAAAAGTGAACGGTTCCGCCTGCTGCGCCGCATGCACGAACATGGCAACTCTCTGGAGGCGATGATTGCGTCGCTGGAGAAATCGCCGCCGGTTCGTGTGCCCGGTACGGCTGTGTACATGTCCCGCGCGTTGAATGTCATTCCATTTGCCATGATGCATAACCTGAAGCACAACAAGGTGCTGCATGAACGCGTGATCCTGCTGACGCTGCGTACTGAAGATGCACCTTACGTCCATAATGTGCGTCGGGTACAAATTGAACAGTTATCGCCAACTTTCTGGCGCGTGGTGGCCAGTTACGGCTGGCGCGAAACGCCGAACGTTGAAGAGGTGTTCCATCGCTGCGGTCTGGAAGGGCTCAATTGCCGGATGATGGAAACTTCCTTCTTTATGTCGCATGAGTCGTTGATCCTCGGTAAACGACCATGGTATTTGCGGCTGCGCGGCAAACTCTACCTGGTATTACAGCGCAACGCGCTGCGCGCGCCGGACCAGTTTGAGATCCCGCCAAACCGGGTTATCGAGTTGGGAACGCAGGTTGAAATTTAACGTCTTAAAACCCCTCTTTATGAGGGGTTTTTTGTTATTTATGTCTGTGAATTTCATTTAAGCTAATCAAGCTGTTTTTTTCATCACATTCGGACGCGAAACGTTTCGATATCGATCACACTTCTGTAACTGAGACATAGTTATAAGATTATTCTTTGTACTACACTGCGTTCAGCGAAACGTTTCGCTAGTGGAGCATAAAAAATGAAAAAAGGTCGTGTATTGAACGCTGACATTTCGTCAGTTATCTCTCGTCTTGGTCATACCGATACGCTGGTGGTATGTGATGCCGGGTTGCCGGTGCCGCGTAATACGCAACGCATTGATATGGCGCTAACGCAGGGCGTACCGTCCTTTATGCAGGTGCTGGATGTGGTGACAGCCGAAATGCAGGTTGAATCCGCTATCCTGGCGCAGGAAATCAAACAACATAATCCGCAGCTCCACGAAACGTTGCTTAAGTCTCTTGAGCAACTGCAACAACACCAGGGAAACACCATAGAAGTGCGGTACGTTACGCACGAGCAGTTTAAAAAACACACCGCGGACAGTCATGCGGTGATTCGCAGCGGGGAGTGTTCCCCGTTTGCGAATATCATTCTCTGTGCTGGCGTCACTTTCTGAGGCTATCATGGACGCGTTACTGCAACTCAAGGGGATCGATAAAGCATTCCCCGGCGTTAAAGCGCTTTCCGGCGCGGCGCTGAATGTCTATCCTGGCCGTGTGATGGCGCTGGTGGGCGAAAATGGTGCCGGTAAATCCACGATGATGAAAGTGCTTACGGGCATTTATACCCGTGACGCCGGTTCGCTGCTGTGGCTGGGAAAAGAGACCACCTTTAACGGCCCAAAATCATCGCAGGAAGCCGGTATCGGCATTATCCACCAGGAATTGAACCTGATCCCGCAGCTCACCATTGCTGAGAATATTTTTCTCGGGCGTGAGTTCGTCAATCGCTTCGGCAAAATCGACTGGAAAAAGATGTTTGCTGATGCCGACAAGCTGTTGGCCAAACTGAATCTGCGCTTTAAGAGCGATCGGCTGGTAGGGGAACTCTCCATCGGCGATCAACAGATGGTTGAAATCGCCAAAGTGATGAGCTACGAATCGCAGGTCATCATTATGGATGAACCCACCGACGCCCTGACGGACACCGAAACCGAATCGCTGTTCCGCGTGATCCGCGAGCTGAAATCGCAGGGGCGCGGCATTGTCTATATCTCCCACCGTATGAAAGAGATCTTCGAGATTTGCGATGACGTGACGGTTTTCCGTGACGGGCAGTTTATTGCCGAGCGTGAAGTGGCGACGCTCACCGAAGATACGCTGATCGAAATGATGGTAGGCCGCAAGCTGGAAGACCAATACCCGCGGCTGGATCAAGCGCCGGGCGAAGTGCGTCTTACCGTCGATAAGCTGTGTGGTCCCGGCGTGGAAAACGTCAGTTTCACCCTGCGCAAAGGCGAGATCCTTGGCGTTGCCGGGTTGATGGGCGCTGGTCGCACCGAACTGATGAAAGTGCTGTATGGCGCACTGCCGCGCACCAGCGGTTATGTGACACTCGACGGCCATGAAGTGATCACCCGCTCTCCGCAGGACGGGCTGGCGAACGGTATCGTCTATATTTCAGAAGACCGTAAGCGTGACGGCTTAGTGCTCGGCATGTCAGTGAAAGAGAATATGTCGCTGACGGCGCTGCGTTACTTCAGCCGCGCGGGCGGTTCGCTGAAGCATAAAGATGAACAGCAGGCGGTGAATGATTTTATCCGTCTGTTCAATGTGAAAACGCCATCAATGGAGCAGGCAATTGGTTTGCTCTCCGGCGGTAATCAGCAAAAAGTGGCGATTGCCCGTGGTTTGATGACGCGGCCAAAAGTGCTGATCCTCGACGAACCGACGCGCGGCGTCGATGTTGGGGCGAAAAAAGAGATTTATCAGCTTATTAACCAGTTCAAGGCTGACGGACTGAGCATCATCCTGGTCTCCTCTGAAATGCCGGAAGTGCTGGGAATGAGCGATCGCATTATGGTGATGCATGAAGGGCATCTCGGCGGTGAATTCACGCGCGAGCAGGCCACTCAGGAAGTGTTGATGGCTGCCGCTGTGGGCAAGCTTAATCGTGTGAATCAGGAGTAAAAAAGATGACTACCCAGGCTGTTTCTGGTCGCCGTTATTTCAGCAAAGCATGGCTAATGGAACAAAAATCGTTAATTGCTTTGCTGGTGCTGATTGCGATTGTTTCGACAATGAGTCCGAACTTTTTTACCGTCAATAACCTGCTGAACATCCTGCAACAAACCTCGGTAAACGCCATTATGGCAGTGGGAATGACGCTGGTTATCCTGACCTCGGGAATTGATCTGTCCGTCGGTTCTCTGCTGGCACTTACCGGCGCGGTTGCGGCATCGATGATTGGCGTGGAAGTGAATGCGCTGGTGGCCGTTGCTGGTGCGCTGGCGCTGGGGGCGGCGATCGGCGCCGTTACCGGGGTGATTGTCGCGAAAGGCCGCGTGCAGGCGTTTATCGCTACGCTGGTAATGATGTTGCTGCTGCGCGGCGTAACGCTGGTTTACACCAATGGCAGCCCAATCAATACCGGATTTACCGCTAACGCAGATATTTTTGGCTGGTTTGGTATTGGCCGCCCGCTCGGGATCCCGACGCCAGTGTGGCTGATGGCTGTGGTCTTTATCGCCGCCTGGTATTTATTGCATCAAACCCGCCTGGGCCGCTATATCTATGCGCTGGGCGGTAACGAAGCGGCGACGCGCTTGTCCGGCATCTCCGTCGATAAAGTGAAAATTATCGTCTACTCGCTGTGCGGCCTGCTGGCTTCACTGGCGGGCATTATTGAAGTGGCGCGTCTCTCTTCTGCACAGCCTACTGCGGGGGCCGGTTATGAACTGGATGCTATTGCTGCGGTGGTATTGGGCGGAACCAGTCTGGCTGGCGGTAAAGGTCGCATTGTTGGGACGTTGATCGGCGCATTGATTCTGGGCTTCCTCAATAATGGATTGAATTTGTTGAGCGTTTCCTCCTATTACCAGATGATCGTTAAAGCAGTGGTGATTCTGCTCGCGGTGCTGGTAGACAACAAAAAGCAGTAATTACCTACACAACAGGACTCGTGAATATGAACATGAAAAAACTGGCCACTCTGGTTTCTGCTGTTGCACTGAGCGCCACCATTAGCGCAAACGCGATGGCGAAAGACTCTATTGCTCTGGTGATTTCCACGCTGAACAACCCGTTCTTCGTCTCCCTGAAGGATGGCGCACAGAAAGAGGCGGATAAACTGGGGTATGACCTGGTTGTCCTGGATTCGCAGAACAACCCGGCCAAAGAGCTGGCCAACGTGCAGGATCTGACCGTTCGCGGTACCAAACTGCTGCTGATTAACCCGACAGACTCCGATGCTGTCGGCAACGCGATCAAAATGGCTAACCAGGCAAAAATCCCGGTAATTACCCTCGACCGCGTAGCAAGCAGCGGTGAAGTGGTCAGCCACATTGCCTCTGATAACGTGCTCGGCGGCAAAATTGCTGGCGACTACATCGCTAAAAAAGCGGGTGAAGGCGCGAAAGTTATCGAACTGGCGGGTATCGCCGGGACTTCCGCTGCACGTGAACGTGGCGAAGGTTTCCAGCAGGCCGTTGCCGCGCATAAATTTAACGTGCTGGCCAGCCAGCCGGCAGACTTCGATCGTACTAAAGGCCTGAACGTCATGCAGAACCTGCTGACGGCTCACCCGGACGTTCAGGCAGTCTTTGCCCAGAACGATGAAATGGCGCTGGGTGCGCTGCGTGCGCTGCAAACTGCCGGTAAAACCGACGTGATGGTGGTGGGTTTTGACGGTACGCCAGACGGTGTAAAAGCAGTGAATGACGGCAAACTGGCAGCAACGATTGCTCAGTTGCCGGAGCAGATTGGCGCGAAAGGTGTTGATACCGCAGACAAAGTGCTGAAAGGCGAAAAAGTCTACGCGAAAAACCCGGTTGACCTGAAACTGGTCATCAAGCAGTAATAAGCAGTTCAGTCGGTGGGCTTGAACCTGCCGACTGGGGACAACGTAAAAATAAAGAAAAGCATGGCACGCGCCACCGGGAACGGTGGCGCACTTTATGGACAAGCTCATCATGAAAACCGCAGGCAAACTCGTCGTCCTTGGTAGTATCAATGCCGATCACATTCTTAACCTTGAATCTTTCCCGACGCCGGGCGAAACCGTCACCGGCAGCCAGTATCAGGTGGCTTTCGGTGGTAAAGGCGCAAACCAGGCGGTTGCCGCCGGGCGTAGCGGCGCTGATATCGCTTTTATCGCCTGCACGGGCGATGACGACACGGGCGCTCGCGTTCGTAAGCAACTGGAAAGCGACCATATTGATGTGGCGCCAGTAAGCGTTGTTGCAGGGGAATCCACCGGCGTGGCGCTGATTTTTGTTAATGGCGAAGGTGAGAATGTCATCGGTATTCATGCGGGAGCGAATGCGGCGCTCTCGATTGAACGCGTCGAAGCGCAGCATGCGCTGATTGCGAACGCATCGGCGTTGCTGATGCAACTGGAGTCGCCGGTAGAAAGCGTGCTGGCTGCCGCGCGCATCGCGCAGCAGAACCACACGACCGTAGCGCTTAACCCTGCTCCGGCGCGGGAACTCTCCGATGAACTGCTGGCGCTGGTGGACATCATCACGCCAAATGAAACCGAAGCGGAAAAACTGACCGGTGTTCGCGTTGACAGCGATGAAGACGCCGCGCGTGCCGCGCAGGCGCTGCATGCCAAAGGCATCAAGACGGTAATTATTACCCTTGGCAGCCGTGGCGTATGGGCAAGTGTTAATGGTGAAGGTAAACGCGTTCCCGGCTTTAAAGTGAAAGCCATTGATACCATTGCCGCTGGCGATACCTTTAACGGCGCGCTGTTGACGGCATTGCTGGAAGATAAAACGCTGGATGAAGCGATCCGTTTTGCTCATGCTGCAGCGGCGATTGCCGTCACGCGTAAAGGCGCGCAACCTTCTGTTCCGTGGCGCAAAGAGATTGATGATTTTCTCTCTCAGCAGGGGTGAAACTTGGCCACCATGAAGGATGTTGCCCGCGCGGCGGGCGTTTCCACCTCAACGGTATCCCACGTAATTAACAAAGATCGCTTTGTCAGTGATGCTGTTCGGGAGAAGGTGGAAACGGCGATCAAAACGCTGAACTATGCCCCTTCCGCGCTGGCGCGGAGCCTGAAAATCAATCAGACCCGCACCATCGGTATGCTGATAACCGCCAGTACTAACCCCTTTTATTCCGAGCTGGTACGCGGCGTGGAGCGTAGCTGTTTTGAGCGCGGTTACAGCCTGGTGTTGTGCAATACCGAAGGTGATGAACAGCGGATGAACAGTAATCTGGAAACGCTGATGCAGAAGCGTGTCGACGGGTTGCTGCTGCTGTGCACCGAGACCCATCAGCCTTCGCAAGAGATCATGCAGCGCTATCCTTCTATACCGACCGTAATGATGGACTGGGCGCCGTTTAACGGTGATAGCGATCTGATTCAGGATAACTCTTTGCTGGGTGGTGATATGGCAACGCAGTATCTGATCAATAAAGGATTCACGCGTATAGCCTGTATCACCGGGCCGCTGGACAAAACGCCTGCGCGTTTGCGTCTGGAGGGGTATCGCGAAGCGATGATGCGCGCCGGGTTAACCATCCGTGAAGGCGATGAAATCGAGAGCGACTTTGAATTCGGCGGCGGTTTTGATGCCATGCAGGCATTACTGGCGATGAACGAACGCCCGCAGGCGGTATTTATCGGCAACGATGCGATGGCTGTTGGCGCATACCAGGCTTTGTATCAGGCCGGGTTGAAGATCCCGCAAGATATGGCGATTGTCGGTTATGACGATATAGAACTGGCGCGCTATATGACTCCGCCGCTCACCACTATTCATCAACCAAAAGATGAACTGGGTGAGCTGGCAATTGATGTGCTCATCCACCGTATTGCTGAACCGGGTTTGCAGCAACAGCGGTTGCAGCTCACGCCGATTCTGATAGAACGCGGTTCAGCCTGATTTTTTGTGGCGATCTTTGATCAGGTTGCGGCCATCTTTCGCTTTCAGCAGCATAAAGACCAGCGCGGAGAGCAGCGTGATAGCGCCCATGGTAATAAAGGTGTAGTGGAACTGCTCCACGGTATTAATGCTATCGAACCCTTCATAGAAACGCAGCACCGCGGCGCTGACCGCGACCCCCAGGCTTATCGATAACTGTTGCGTGACCGCCAGGACACTGTTGCCGCTGCTGGCATTTTCATCGGTTAAATCTGCCAGGGTAATGGTATTCATCGAGGTAAACTGGGTGGACATCGCCATCCCCAGGATGAACAGCGGCAGCACCAGCATCCATACTGCCATCGCCGGCGTTTGCAGCGCGAACTGGGCAATCATCAAACCAATAAACAGCGTAATGCCAACCAGCGTCTTGCGATAACCGAACCAGCGCAATATCTGTGTGACCGTGGATTTTGCCAGGATAGAACCCAGCGCGGTTGGCGCCATCATGCAACCAGCAATCAGCGCGGGATACCCAAAACCGACCTGCAACATCAGCGGCATCAAAAACGGTACGCAACCCGTCCCCAGGCGGGAAGCAATGTTCCCGGCAATGCCGACGGAAAAGGTGCGGGTGTTAAACAGATTGAGTGATATCAGTGGAGCAGGATGGCGGCGCGCGTGGCGGACGTAAGCCCACAGCAAACCGAGACCGCTGAGGATAATCGCGAAAGCAATCCAGCTGGCGACCAGCTTCTCTCCAAATAACTCCATGCCGCTGGAAAACAGTACAAGGCTTAAACCAAAAAGGAAAAAGCCCCCCATATCGAAACTTCGCCGTGGCGTGGTGAAGTTCGGCATATATTTCCGCGCATAGAACAGACCAGCGATACCAATCGGAATATTAATCAAAAAGATCCAGTGCCAGCTTGCCCAGGTGACCAGTACGCCGCCCAATACCGGGCCAAGAATCGGCCCGACAAGCCCGGGCATGGTGACGAAGTTCAGGACCGGCAGCAGTTCACTGCGCGGATATGCGCGTAGTAATGCCAGACGGGCTACCGGCATCATCATCGCACCGCCAATCCCCTGAATGACACGGAATACAACCAGCATTGACAGTGAGTTGGAAAGCGCACACGCCAGAGAACCAAGAGTAAACAGGCTAACTGCCAGCATAAATACCCGACGCGTGCCAAAACGGTCTGCCAGCCAGCCGCTCATCGGGATCAACATTGCCACGGTCAGCGTGTAACTAATGATGGTGGATTGCATCGCCAGCGGGGAACGACCAAGGCTCTGTGCTATTGCGGGTAGGGCGGTGTTAAGAATGGTGGCATCCAGTGCCTGCATAAAAAAAGCCATTGCTGCGATCCATGGTAGGCCGGCCATACTGCGCGCTTTCTTCTCTGTCATACCAGTTCCCGTTAATTAGGCGTATTCAGTAATAACTGGCTCGCCCGGAATGCGCTCTCACCGTCGCTTTCCTGAATGGCGTCCACTATCGCCTGATGAAGGTCGAGTTTGATCACTTCGTTTTGCGTGATAGAGGTAAAGTAGGTGTGGTAAATCGAGTGAAAGAGCGAAGAGAAAGAGATAAGGAAGGGATTATCACTCATCGCGTAAATGTGTTCATGCCAGGCCATATCCACTTCAATCCAGCGTTCGCGGTTAAAGTCTTTTTTCAGGCTAACCATCTCTTCCATTAAGGTATTGAGATACGCTTTTTGTTCTGCGCTGGCGAGTGTTGCTGCAAGCAGGCAAGCCTGAGGCTCAAGGCTGCTGCGCATAATAAGGAAGTGCTGAATGATTTCCTTGAAATTATCCTCGTGCATCCACCAGAACAACAATTCTTTATCAAGGAAGTTCCAGTTGTCGCGGGGCATTACCCGGGTACCAATACGCGGGCGAGGCAAGACCATCCCTTTTGCGGTTAATGTCTTTACCGCTTCCCTGACTGCGGTGCGGCTGACGCCAAACTTCTCGCCCAGTTCCATCTCACCCGGTAAAATCGAGCCCGGAGCATATTCACCTTTCAGGATCTGTTGCGCCAGTTTCTCTGCTAGCACCCAGGAGATGTTTTTCTGCGCGGCAAGCTGCTGTGCGTTTAAAGGCATTTCTCACTTCCTTTTTTCTTTGTATCACTTGCTAGTATGCCATTCGATATCTGTCAGTGGTGGCAAAAACAGCAAAATCAGCAATTCATGACGCTTTTTGCCGCGTTTTGTTGAAAAAAGACACGGTTGAAAACTTTTTTCAAATTAGGGGTTGTCAGCCGGAATTATCTCCCTATAATGCGCCTCCACTGACACGGCACAACGGCAAACACACCGGCCTGTCAGGTGAAGAAAACCGAAAATAATCAGTTGACTTCACGGCGGGAAAGCGTAATATGCACACCCCGCGCCGCAGCGAAAACACAGCGGCACTGCTCTTTAACAATTTATCAGA
>Ga0268259_10000032_pt1 | contig 152012 bp, 124 predicted proteins | sample AgamicAsMarz_FD_200246 | JGI IMG/M metagenome (GOLD analysis project Ga0268259, IMG submission 200246) | Agave microbial communities from Guanajuato, Mexico - As.Ma.rz (v2) (version 3) | ecosystem: Host-associated > Plants > Phyllosphere > Phylloplane/Leaf | place: Guanajuato, Mexico... | reverse complement strand
CTAGTCTTTCAGGCGATTGGTGCTGGAAGACTTTCAAGATCTTCCAGTGGTGTGAACGCAAGAGAACCCCCGGAAGATCGTCTTCCGGGGGTTTTTTTATGGGCTGACGTAACCACACATTCAGGACAGGATTAAGAGGACAGGAACCATGTTAGATAACACCCGTTTACGCATAGCTATGCAGAAATCTGGCCGTTTAAGTGATGATTCACGCGAACTGCTGGCGCGCTGTGGCGTTAAAATCAACCTTCAGCAACAGCGCCTGATTGCGTTTGCGGAGAACATGCCGATCGACATCCTGCGCGTGCGTGATGACGATATCCCTGGCCTGGTGATGGACGGTGTGGTCGATCTCGGCATCATCGGTGAGAATGTGCTGGAAGAGGAGCTGCTCTCGCGTCGTGCCCAGGGCGAAGACCCGCGCTACTTTACGCTGCGCCGCCTGGATTTCGGCGGTTGCCGTCTCTCACTGGCAATGGCGACAGACGCTGAGTACACCGGCCCGGAATGCCTTGATAAATCCCGCATCGCCACCTCCTATCCGCACCTGCTCAAACAGTACCTCGACAAAAAAGGCGTCAGCTTTAAAACCTGTATGCTGAATGGTTCCGTTGAAGTGGCGACCCGCGCCGGTCTGGCGGATGCCATCTGCGATCTGGTCTCTACCGGTGCCACACTGGAAGCGAATGGCCTGCGTGAAGTTGAAGTCATCTATCGTTCAAAAGCAGTCCTGATCCAGCGCGACGGCGAGATGCCCGCCGCCAAGCAGGAGCTGATTGACAAGATGATGACCCGTATTCAGGGCGTGATTAAAGCGCGTGAATCGAAGTACATCATGCTGCATGCGCCAAGTGAGCGGCTGGAAGAGGTCATCAGCCTGCTGCCTGGCGCGGAGCGTCCGACCGTGCTGCCGCTGGCAGGCGATGTCAGCCGCGTGGCAATGCACATGGTCAGCAGTGAAACCCTGTTCTGGGAAACCATGGAAAAACTGAAAGAGTTGGGTGCCAGTTCAATTCTGGTGCTGCCTATTGAGAAGATGATGGAGTAAGCCATGGCCTTTTCTACCCCGATTGAATGGCAGCAGTGCACCCCCGAACAGCAGCAGGCGCTGCTGTTACGTCCCGCCATCGCCGCCTCTGAAAACGTCACGCTGACGGTGCGTAACGTGCTGGAGCAGGTAAAGCTGAACGGCGATGACGCGCTGCGCGAATTCAGCGCCCGCTTCGACAAAGCGCAGGTGGAAAACCTGCGCGTGACGCCGCAGCAAATCGCAGACGCCAGCTTACGTCTGAGTGACGAGCTGAAGCAGGCGATGGCCGTCGCAGTGGGTAATATCGAAACCTTCCACAACGCGCAGATTCTGCCGCCGGTGGATGTCGAAACGCAGCCTGGTGTGCGCTGCCAGCAGATCACTCGCCCGGTGAAGTCGGTCGGGCTCTACATTCCTGGCGGTTCCGCCCCGCTGTTCTCTACCGTGCTGATGCTGGCGACGCCTGCCCGCATCGCCGGTTGTGGCCGCGTGGTGCTCTGTTCACCCCCGCCGATTGCCGATGAGATCCTCTATGCCGCGCAACTATGCGGCGTAGAAGAAGTGTTCCAGGTGGGCGGCGCGCAGGCTATTGCCGCGCTGGCCTTCGGCACCGAAACCGTGCCGCGCGTGGATAAGATTTTTGGTCCGGGCAACGCCTGGGTGACCGAAGCAAAACGTCAGGTGAGTCAGCGACTCGATGGCGCGGCAATTGATATGCCTGCCGGGCCGTCAGAAGTGCTGGTGATTGCCGATGAAGGTGCCACGCCTGCGTTTGTCGCGTCCGATCTGCTTTCACAGGCCGAGCACGGCCCCGACTCGCAGGTGATTCTGCTGACGCCTTCACTGACGCTGGCTGAGGCGGTTGCCGACGCGGTTGAACAGCAGCTGGCGCAGTTGCCACGTGCGACAACGGCGCGTCAGGCGCTGGAGAGCAGCCGCCTGATCGTGGCGCGCGACCTTGAGCAATGCGTTGAGATTTCCAATGTTTACGGCCCGGAGCACCTGATTCTGCAGACCCGTCAGCCGCGCGATCTGGTGGAGTCCATTACCAGCGCCGGTTCGGTATTCCTGGGCGACTGGTCGCCGGAGTCTGCGGGCGATTACGCCTCGGGCACCAATCACGTGTTACCGACCTATGGTTATACCTCGACCTGTTCCAGCCTGGGCCTGGCCGATTTTCAGAAACGCATGACGGTGCAGGAACTGACGCCGCAGGGCTTCCTGAATCTGGCCGCCACCATTGAAACCCTGGCCGCCGCCGAGCAGCTGGATGCCCATAAAAATGCCGTTACCCTGCGCGTTGCCGCACTGAAGGAGCAAGCATGAGTCAGGATATTGAGCAGCTGGCGCGCGCCAATGTGCGCGCCCTGACGCCCTATATGTCGGCGCGTCGTCTGGGTGGCAACGGGGATGTCTGGCTCAATGCCAACGAATTCCCGCTGCCGGTGCCGTTTGAGCTGTCGCAGCAGACGCTGAACCGCTATCCCGAATGTCAGCCTAAGCTGGTGATTGAGCGTTATGCGGCTTACGCAGGTTTAACGCCGGAGCAGGTGCTGGTCAGCCGTGGCGCGGATGAAGCCATCGAACTGATTATGCGTGCTTTCTGTGAGCCGGGACAGGATGCCATTCTGTTCTGCCCGCCGACCTATGGTATGTACAGCGTCAGCGCCGAAACCATCGGCATTGAATATCGCACCGCGCCGGCGCTGAATGACTGGCAGCTGAACCTGCCTGCTATTGCGGAACAGCTTGATGGCGTTAAAGTCGTTTACCTTTGCAGCCCGAACAACCCGACCGGCAACCTGATTAATCAGGACGACATCCGCCAGCTGCTGGCGATGACCACGGGTAAAGCGCTGGTGGTAGCCGATGAGGCCTATATTGAGTTCTGCCCGCAGGCAACGCTGACCGGCTGGCTGAAGGATTATCCGCACCTGGTGATCCTGCGTACCCTTTCAAAAGCTTTTGCGCTGGCCGGCCTGCGTTGCGGCTTTGCGCTGGCGAATAAGCCGGTGATCGACCTGCTGATGAAGGTGATTGCGCCCTACCCGCTGGCGACGCCGGTAGCCGACGTCGCCGGACAGGCGCTGAGTGAGCAAGGCATTGCATTGATGCGTGAGCATGTGGTCCAGCTGAACGACAATCGCAGCTGGCTGCTGGCTGAACTGGCGCAGCTGGCCTGCGTTGAGCAGGTGTTCCCCAGCGAAACCAACTATGTGCTGGCGCGCTTTACCGATTCTCCAAAAGTCTTCAAAACCTTATGGGATCAGGGCATTATCCTGCGTGATCAGAACAAAAATCCGGGCCTGTCGGGATGCCTGCGCATCTCCATCGGCACGCGTGAAGAGTGCGAACGAGCGATCGCCGCGCTGCAAGCCTTTTCTCTGGAGCAAGCATGAGTCAGAAGACCCTTTTTATTGACCGCGACGGTACGTTAATCTCTGAGCCGCCTGAAGATTATCAGGTGGATCGACTGGATAAGCTGGCGTTTGAGCCAGACGTTATCCCGGCGCTGCTGGCGCTGCAGGCCGCCGGTTATCGCCTGGTGATGATCACTAACCAGGATGGTCTTGGCACCGCCAGTTTCCCACAGGCGGATTTCGATGGTCCACACAATCTGATGATGCAGGTCCTGACCTCGCAGGGCATCGCGTTTGACGATGTGCTGATCTGCCCGCACATGCCGGACGATCACTGCGACTGCCGCAAGCCGAAAACCAAAATGGTCCAATCCTGGCTGGCCGAAGGCGCGCTGGATACCGCTAACAGCTATGTGATTGGCGATCGTCTGACCGACGTGCAGCTGGCAGAGAACATGGGCATTCAGCCTATCCGCTACGGCGCTGACGGCGAGAACTGGCAGACCATCCAGCAGCGTCTGACCCAGCGTGACCGCCATGCGCTGGTGCAGCGCAACACCAAAGAGACGCAGGTTCGGGTCGAACTCTGGCTGGATCGCGAAGGCAGCAGCAAGATTAATACCGGCGTGGGTTTCTTCGACCACATGCTGGACCAGATTGCGGTGCACGGCGGCTTCCGCATGAATATTGAAGTGAAAGGCGATCTCTATATCGACGACCACCACACGGTAGAGGATACCGGTCTGGCCCTGGGCGAAGCATTGCTGAAAGCGCTGGGCGACAAACGCGGTATTGGCCGCTTTGGCTTTGTGCTGCCGATGGATGAATGCCTGGCGCGCTGCGCGCTGGATATCTCCGGTCGTCCGCACATCGAGTTCAAAGCCGAATTCAACTATCAGCGCGTGGGCGACCTCAGCACTGAGATGGTCGAGCACTTCTTCAGTTCGCTCTCCTACGCCATGATGAGCACGCTGCATCTGAAAACCAAAGGCAAGAACGACCATCACCGTGTTGAGAGCCTGTTTAAAGCCTTTGGTCGTACGCTGCGCCAGGCGATCCGCGTTGAGGGTAATACCCTGCCGAGCTCGAAGGGAGTGCTGTGATGAACGTGGTGATCATGGATACCGGTTGCGCCAACCTCTCGTCGGTGAAATGGGCGATTGAACGTCTGGGCTATACCCCGGAAGTGAGCCGCGATTCCGATGTGGTGCTGCGCGCCGACAAACTGTTTCTGCCTGGCGTAGGTACCGCGCAGGCGGCGATGAATCAGCTGGAAGAGCGTGACCTGATCGATCTGGTGAAAGCCTGTACCCAGCCGGTGCTGGGCATTTGCCTGGGTATGCAGCTGCTGGGACGCGGCAGCGATGAGAACGGCGGCGTACCGACGCTGGGCATTATCGATGAGCCCGTGTCACTGATGGACACCCATGGCCTGCCGCTGCCGCACATGGGCTGGAACCAGATTACCGCGCAGGCGGGCAATCATCTGTTCCGCGGCATTGATGAAGGTTCTTATTTCTACTTCGTCCACAGCTACGCCATGCCGGTCAACGCCAGCACCATCGCTCAGTGTCACTACGGTGAAGCCTTTACCGCCGCGGTGCAGAAAGATAACTTCTTCGGCGTCCAGTTCCATCCGGAACGCTCGGGCAAAGCGGGCGCGCAGCTGCTGAAAAACTTCCTGGAGATGTAATGATTATCCCCGCGTTAGATTTAATTGACGGCAAAGTGGTTCGTCTGCATCAGGGCGATTATGGTCAGCAGCGTGATTACGGCAGCGATCCGCTGCCACGTCTGCAGGATTACGTAAGCCAGGGCGCAGCCGTGTTGCATCTGGTGGATTTAACCGGCGCGAAAGATCCGGCGAAACGCCAGATTGCGCTGCTGAAAACCTTGCTGGACGGCGTTGATGTGACGGTGCAGGTCGGCGGCGGCATTCGCAGCCGTGACGATGTTCATGCGCTGTTAGAGGCAGGGGCAAGTCGTGTGGTAGTCGGTTCCACCGCGGTGAAAGAGCCTGAAGAGGTCAAACGTTGGTTTGCGGAGTTTGGCGCAGAGGCGATTGTGCTGGCGTTAGATGTGCGCATTGATGCCAGTAACCGCAAAGAAGTGGCGATCAGCGGCTGGCAGGAAGCAGCGGGCGTCACACTGGAAGAGGTGATTACCGACTTTCAGCAGGTGGGCCTGAAACACGTGCTCTGTACCGATATTTCCCGCGACGGCACCCTGAGCGGCTCAAATGTTGCGCTCTATCAGGAAATCACGGCGCGCTTCCCGACGATCGCGTTCCAGTCCTCGGGTGGCATTGGCGACCTCAATGATATCGCCGCACTGCGCGGCAGCGGCGTTCAGGGCGTGATTGTCGGACGTGCGCTGCTGGAAGATAAATTCACAGTTTCGGAGGCGATCTCATGCTGGCAAAACGGATAATTCCCTGCCTGGACGTACGTGACGGCCAGGTGGTCAAAGGCGTACAGTTTCGTAATCACGAGATCATCGGCGACATCGTGCCGCTGGCGCAGCGCTATGCTGCCGAAGGTGCCGACGAACTGGTCTTCTATGACATCACCGCCTCATCTGATGGCCGCGTCGTCGACAAAAGCTGGGTGTCACGCGTCGCGGAAGTGATCGATATTCCATTCTGCGTCGCGGGCGGCATTAAAACCCCCGAAGACGCGGCGCGCATTCTGGAGTTTGGTGCGGATAAGATCTCCATCAACTCCCCGGCGCTGGCCGATCCCACGCTCATCACCCGCCTCGCGGACCGGTTTGGCGTGCAGTGTATCGTGGTCGGCATCGATACCTGGTTTGACGAGGCCAGCGGCAAGTATCAGGTGAATCAGTATACCGGTGACGAAGCACGCACCCGCGTGACGCAGTGGGAAACGCTGGAGTGGGTACAGGAAGTGCAGAAACTGGGTGCAGGCGAGATCGTGCTGAATATGATGAATCAGGATGGCGTGCGTAACGGCTATGACCTGGTGCAGCTGAAGAAAATGCGTGAAGTCTGCAACGTGCCCCTGATCGCCTCTGGCGGCGCAGGCACCCTGCAGCACTTCCTGGAAGCGTTTACCGAGGCGAATGTCGATGGCGCTTTAGCCGCCTCGGTATTCCATAAGCAGATTATTAATATTGGTGAGCTGAAGAGCTTTCTGATCGACAACGGAGTGGAGATTCGCGCGTGCTAACTCAACAACAACAGGCCCTTCTCGACTGGGACAAAACACAAGGCATGATGCCGGTGATTGTTCAGCACAACGTCTCAGGTGAAGTGCTGATGCATGGCTACATGAACCCGGAGGCGCTGGAAAAAACGCTGGCAGAGGGCAATGTCACCTTTTTCTCACGCACTAAAAACCGCTTGTGGACCAAAGGTGAAACGTCCGGCAACTTTCTGCAGGTGGTGAGCATTACACCTGACTGCGACAATGACACGCTGCTGGTACTGGCGAACCCGATTGGCCCGACCTGCCATCTGGGTACCACCAGCTGCTTCTCGCCGGCCGTGCCTGAGTGGACCTTCCTTTATCAACTGGAAGAGCTGCTGGCGTCGCGTAAAACGGCTGATCCTGAAAGCTCTTACACCGCACGACTTTACGCAAGCGGCACCAAGCGCATCGCGCAGAAAGTGGGCGAAGAAGGCGTTGAGACCGCACTGGCAGCCACCGTTAACGATCGGGATGAACTGACCAATGAAGCGTCAGACCTTGTCTATCACCTGATGGTGTTGTTACAGGATCAGAATCTCGACTTCAGCGCGGTGATTAATAACCTTCGCGACCGCCATAAGTAATTGTGCAACATACTGCTCAGAACTTCGCTTTTATGCGAATTCTGAGCAGAATCCTTCTCAATCCTCATCTCAATCCCGCACAATAACGGCGACTCAAACCTCTGGGAGAGAACCGTGACCACCCATGAAAAATTAATCGCCCTGCTCGACCAGCACCGGGCACGCTACCGCCTGATGGAACATGAGGCGACCGGCAAATGCGAGGCAGTCGCGGCGATACGCGGCACCGAAATCGGTCAGGGTGCGAAAGCGCTGGTCTGTCATGTGAAAGGCAATGGCATAAAACAGCATGTGCTGGCGGTGTTACCGGCCGATCGGCAGGCCGATCTGGGCAAAGTCGCGGCAGCGGCAGGCGGACGCCGCGCCTCACTCGCCAGCCCGGCGGAGACCGATCTGCTCACCGGCTGCGTATTCGGGGCGATTCCGCCGTTCAGCTTTCATCCCGACCTCAGGCTGGTCGTGGACCCCGCGCTGTTTGAACGTTATCCGGAGATCGCGTTTAACGCCGGACTGCTGGAGCGCTCAGTGATTCTGAACACCGAAGATTATCGGGTGCTGTGCAAGGCTGACGTGATGGCGATAACGCAGTAATTGCCATCACGGCAGCCCGGCGATACTCTGCCTAATCACTCATCACGACAGAATAAGAGCAAAATCATGAACATTTTCACTCAACGCCTGCGCCAGACGCTGGCCGCGGCGGTTATGGCAGGTTGCGCATTTAGTGCTCAGGCGAAAATCGAACAGGTGCGTTTCGCGGTCGATCCGACCTATCCGCCGTTTGAATCGAAAACGCCACAGGGCAAGCTGGTCGGCTTTGATATCGATCTGGGTAATGCGCTCTGCACGCAGATGCAGGCGAAATGTGTCTGGGTTGAAAGCCAGTTTGACGGCATGATCCCGGCGCTTAAAGCGCGTAAGTTTGATGCCATTCTGTCTGACATGGGCATTACCGAAGAGCGCCTGAAGCAGATCGACTTTACCGTGCCGCTGTATGACACCCACACCCAGTTGATTGCCCGTAAAGGCGCCGGCATCCTGCCCACCGTCGAGTCTCTGAAAGGGAAAACGGTCGGTGTGCAGCAGGGAACGGTACAGGAACGTTATGCGCTGGCGAAATGGCAGCCTCATGGTGTGACCGTGGTGCCCTATGGCGATCAGGCACAGGTAGAAAGCGATCTGGTTTCTGGCCGACTGGATGCCGTCTTTACCGACGCGGCACAGGCGGCGATTGGCTTCCTGAAGCATCCGCAGGGCAAAGATTTTGAACTGGCTGGCCCGATTATTCAGGATCCGATTATCGGCCCAGGCACGGCAATTGGCCTGCGCAAAGGCGATACCGAACTGAAAACGGCGCTGGATAATGCCTTTGCCGAAATCAAAAAGAATGGCACCTTTGATCAGATTCAGAAGCGCTACTTCGCCACGGATATCTCAATCCAGCAATAAACTCGCGGTCGTCCTTTTTCGTCCTCACCGCGATCCGGCACTATACTCTAACTTTTTCGGGACGGCGCACTGTGTCGTCCTTTGCCGATTAAAGGACATTAACACGGTATGCATCAACAACATCATCCACTGTTAAGCGCCTCTTTAGGCACCCAGCGTGAAATCATCAGTTTTCATTTTGCTGAGGACAATGAACGTCAGGTTTATATCCAGGCTGCGCTGCATGGCGACGAACTGCCTGGTATGGCGGTTGCCTGGTATTTAAAGCAGCGGCTGCAGGCGCTGGAGTCTGCCGGACAGCTTAAAGCTGCATTTACCCTGGTGCCGGTAGCCAATCCTCTGGCACTGGGACAGCACTGGCACGGTACGCATCTGGGCCGCTTCCATACCCTTTCCGGTCAGGACTTTAATCGCCGCTTCCCGTCACTGGGCACAACACTGGCCGCCGGGCTGGCTGAGAGTCTGACCCAGAGTGAATCACAGAACAGGAACCTTATCCGCGATGCGATTGATCGTCATTATCGCGATACCGTGCCAAAAACCGAGCTGGATGCACAGCGCTATACGCTGATGCGCATGGCCAGTCAGGCCGATCTGATGATTGACCTGCACTGTGACTGGGAAGCTGTACCGCATCTCTATACCACGCCGCATGCCTGGCCGGACATTGAGCCGCTGGCGCGCTGGTTAGGCAGTGAAGTACAGCTGCTGGCACAGATCTCCGGTGGAGAGCCATTTGATGAAGCCTGCTGCGAACCCTGGCTGACGCTGGCAGAGCGATTTGGCAAGGATTACCCGATGCCGCGCGGCTTACTGCCGGTGACGCTGGAGCTGCGTGGCGTGCGTGATGTGTCGCCTGAACAGGCGGAGAAAGATGCGGATGCCATTATTTCGGCGCTGCAGGAAGGCGGTTATATCGGCTACAGCGAACCGTCGATTTCCGTAGAGGTGGCCGCGCCCGTCATCGGCGGCGATGAACTGGTTCCGGCGAGTGCGGGCGGTGACGATATCGTGGCCATCAATGACGGGCCGATTGGTTTGAATGTACCTGACGTTGCTGAAGCACCGGGCGAGACGGGCGTGATTAAAGAACGCCATAGCGAGGGTTCGGCGGCCGCCTCCCCTGCCCTGAAAAATCCACCTACGCCGTTAGCAGGCTGTGAATATATTCATTCGCCGGTGTCAGGGTTGATTTTGCATCGCAAACCGCTGGGCGCACTGATTCGTCCGGGAGAAGTGGTGGCTGAGATTGTTGATCCGATTACGGACCACATCACCCCACTAGTGGCGGAGTATGGCGGTATTCTCTATGCAAGGCACTGGGTGAGGTTTGCGACGGCAGACATGCTGGTTGTGCGGCTGGCGGGTGAGCGGGAGATTCGGAGCGGGGATTTGCTGGTAGGATAAAAAAAGGGCTTCCCGAGGGAAGCCCTTTTTAGTGATTAATCTAACCACTCAGTGTGAAACACACCGTCTTTGTCGATACGCTTATAAGTATGCGCACCGAAGTAGTCGCGCTGCGCCTGAATCAGGTTTGCAGGCAACACTTCTGAACGGTAGCTGTCGTAGTAAGCGATCGCCGCAGAGAAAGTTGGCGTCGGGATACCATTCTGGATAGCGTATGAAACCACATCACGCAGCGCCTGCTGATACTGATCCGCGATATCTTTGAAGTACGGAGCCAGCAACAGGTTAGCGATGCCTGCATCGGCTTCATAAGCATCAGTGATCTTCTGCAGGAACTGGGCACGGATGATGCAGCCAGCGCGGAAGATCTTCGCGATTTCACCGTAGTGCAGATCCCAGTTGTTCTCTTCTGACGCGGCACGCAGCTGTGAGAAGCCCTGCGCATAAGAAACGATTTTGCCCAGGTACAGCGCGCGACGAACTTTCTCGATGAACTCCGCTTTGTCACCCGTGAAGGCTTTAGCCTCTGGGCCGCTCAGTACTTTAGAGGCCGCAACACGCTGCGTTTTCAGTGAGGAGAGGTAACGGGCAAAAACAGATTCGGTGATCAGTGACAAAGGTTCGCCGAGATCCAGTGAACTCTGGCTGGTCCATTTACCGGTGCCTTTGTTCGCTGCTTCATCCAGAATCACATCAACCAGATATTTACCGTCTTCATCTTTCTTAGTGAAGATATCTTTGGTGATGTCGATCAGATAGCTGCTCAGCTCGCCGTTGTTCCAGTCAGTGAAGGTTTTAGCCAGTTCTTCGTTGTTCAGACCCAGCGCGCCTTTCAGCAGAGCATAAGCTTCTGCGATCAGCTGCATATCGCCATATTCGATGCCGTTGTGAACCATCTTCACATAGTGACCCGCGCCATTCGGACCGATGTAAGCCACACAGGCTTCGCCATCTTCCGCACGTGCCGCAATCTTATCCAGAATCGGTGCAACCAGCTCGTAGGCTTCTTTCTGACCGCCAGGCATGATAGATGGACCTTTCAGTGCACCCTCTTCACCGCCGGAAACGCCGGTACCGATGAAGTTGAAGCCCTGATCAGAAAGCTCTTTGTTACGACGGATGGTATCTTTGTAGAAGGTGTTACCGCCATCGATCAGGATGTCGCCTTTATCCAGATGAGGTGTCAGAGAGGCGATAGTCTTGTCAGTCGCTTCACCCGCCTGAACCATCAGCAGGATACGACGAGGTTTTTCGAGCGATTCGACAAACTCTTCAACGGTGTAAAAAGGAGCAAGCTTCTTGCCCTGGTTCTCCGCGATGACTTCGTCAGTCTTTTCGCGTGAACGGTTGAAGATTGAAACAGTGTAACCGCGGCTCTCAATGTTAAGAGCCAGGTTGCGGCCCATCACTGCCATACCTACAACGCCGATCTGTTGCTTGGACATTACATACTCCTGTCTGAAAGTCACTAACTGTGCCCTATAGGCCTAGCGAAAATAACACTTTAATATAACTCAGATGAATGAATTTCGGTAGGTTTGATTAATCTGAAACGTTATTTAACACTAATTCATAAACTTGATTCGCACAATATGATATTGACATCTTAAAAAGAAATGCCAAAACATTAAGTAACAATGAGAAAAACCATGGTAAGTATATAAAACGTGAGCAAGCCTCTTAAAAGAGAACGTAAAATTCTGATACAAGCTGGTAATTATTTATTCCTATGAAGAGACGAAAGGCATCGACTATTTAATTCATCTCTCTCTTTATCCTTAAACCAACCCCATTTATTGAAGTATCTTATTGCCGAAGAAATATGATAAAAAAGAAACTTAACATCTTTATAAGAGCGACGTTGAGATTCGTGAACCACTGTTGAATACGGGCAGTAAAGGACGGGGTAGCCAGAGGTACAAACTCTCCGGCTGAAATCGACATCTTCTAAGTACAGAAAGAATCTATCGTCAAAATTCTTAACACTTTCGAGTGCAAATTGGCTAACGAGCATGAAGCATCCTGAAAGCGAGGGTGCAAAGAAAACTCGGTCGTAATCAGCTTCACGAAGTTCATATTTAATGTTCATACGTTCAGCTAATGCTGGCCAAAAACGACGAAGAAAAAGCTGATGTGGTTCAGGAAGAAGCTTACATCCATGCTGCAAACTTCCATCGGGATAAACTACTTTAGGGATTGCAAGGCCACTTTTTTGCTGAATACTAAATTCGTAAAGATGATCGACCTGGCCGGGAGAAAACGAAATATCAGGATTGCAGATTAAGAAAAAATCAGAGCTTTTCCAGAAATGTTTAAAAGTTGCATTATGGCCACTGCCAAACCCTTTGTTCACGGGCAGCTTTATAATATTGACCTTGGGGTGAGCAAAGTTATTTAACCATTCACAATGAGATCCGTTGTCGACAATACATATTTTATCGACACTCTTTTCTGAAAGAAGTGAATTCAGAGTTTTCTCTATATCAGAGTAAGTGTGCTTATAGAGAACTAACGAGGCAATTATTTTCACTAAAACACCAATTTTACATACGATTCATTAATGTGTGAACAAAAGTAGTCAGCGTCCCTATCAGTTGTTGATGATAAACACCTGATTGTTTTAAGCTTAATAATCTTTTGAATAAAGACTTTTGCCGAATTGAACGGAATAGATGAAGCGTCTTTTTTGCTTCAACTGTCAAATACGGATGAAGCCTCTCTAGCATAGCAATATTTATATCATTCCAGACTTGCCTTCTGCCCTGAGACGCAAGTTTATAGTTCATAAAACGTTGCTTTAATCCCATGCTATTCCCGATAACATTTGCTGTATGCTGGCGATAAAAAACAGAAGGAACACTGTCATAGAACACTTGCCCACCGCATGCAGTAACTACCAAATACAGGCTCCAGTCATGAATAACGACAGGACCGCTAAATGAACGTTTAAGTAATTCACGCGCAGCATGGTTAAAAACCATTGTGTTACCACTGGCAATGTTTTGAATCAGCGCATTTTTGAAGTCGGGCTTTTTTTTAAAATCCGGTGAGTAACCAATAAATTTATTATTCTGATCAATAAGCTCTGTTCGACTACAAAAAAAAGCTGGGACCTCACAAGGAACAGTATCAAGCCATTCAACAGCTCTTTTTAACTTTGATGATGACCAAATATCGTCCTGATCTGAAAAGGCGTAATACTCAGAAAGTATCGCTTCATTCATAACTAAAGATTTAAAATTTTCGTTAAATCCTTTTCCTGGACCGGTTAAAACCTCTCCTGCCCCTTTGTTTTCAATGAAAAAATCATTTATATAATCAACAGTTAAATCAGTAGAATTATCATCAGAAACCCAAAGAAACCAATCTCCGAAACTTTGTTCTTTAATTGAATTCAATTGCTGCTTGATAAAAGTCTCGCCATTATATGTACCCATCATAATAGCAACCTGAGAAGTATTCATTTATTTCACCAAAATAATATGGATGCCCGAAGGCATCCATATTAGATATTAACTTGCTATTAACTCACCAAACCGCGACCGCAATAATCATCATCAAGAACTAATTGTTGCAATACACTATTTTGCTTATCCTTTCCGGAATCAACGAATCCAGTATATAACCTGTCCGACACATAAAGTGATGGAGTAAACAGAGGGTAAAAATCAGACTTGACTTCAATTGCGGCAGCAACAAAATCAAGAATGCCTCTCTGCAGTTCGTTACGAATAGGTTGAGTAGCCAGCTCCTCATCACGTAAGGGTTTAAATACTTTTTCAAGCTCCCCATTTCCAGAAAGAACATATTTCGCAATTTGAGCATCATTAGCACTTAATAACTGCTCAAGAGCAAAGCTTTTACTGAAAATCTTGGAATCTGCAAAATTTTCTATAGAGTTACTAACAAAGCATCCTTCGGCAAGAGCCTGAGGATTTAAATCATTACGAATAAGATTAGACGTCGCCATATAGAAACCATTAACGGGCTTATTTAAAAGCTGTATCAAGGATTTCTGGATTGTTCCTGAATAGCCCACGTCAACAATGGCAACATCATGTTGATGAGTGATCCCAGTAGTTTCAAGATAGTGGCTCATTGCTTTATTCTCGTTACTTGCGCACGCCATAATCTCGGGTAGCAAGTACTCAAGAACAGGTTCAATATCAGAAATATCTTTGTTCCTGATTTCGACTTTTCTTGAATTATTCCAGAATCCTTTATCAAAGATCTCTTGCCATTTTTCGTTATTCAGCTCGAGACCATATCGCTCAAAAAGGAATGTCGCTAATTCATTAGGATAAAAATCGATCGCTGCAATTTCTTTAACATGCTCAAAGTTTTTAATTTTAGGCACATTTACAGAGCGGCGTGAAACTTGCAGATAGGATGAAAATGGAATTGGTTTTTCATATGTAGCATTCCACTTATCGAATACTTCTTTTATTATTTTACCTTCCCTTGCAAGGAAGAATAAATGCTGAGTGTTGGTGTCAATAGACTTCTTATAAAGCCAGTCACAGAATGAAACCAATAACGGTCCGACTAAATTATAACCGAGCTGATATGGTCTTTCACTGTAAAGCCTCAAATCATCTGGTTCAATCGAAGCAACCTTATTGAGATTTTTCTGTATTATCAAACCTAAGGTGATTTCATTATTCAAATCATTAGAAATCGCCAGATCTCCAATAAGAGGCTTATAGTCAGTCAATGATTTCGCAATGTCATTAGCTCTTAATAAATGAAGACATCTGGTTTTAAAGAAATCAGCAGGTAACTGGAGATCAGATCTTTCGTTATCGCCAATCATAACCAGATTTTCACCTTTAATGCCTTCATTCTCGAAAACATATTCGTATAGTTTACCTGTATCTTTTCTAAAGCCTATATCTGAAGAGAGATAAAGTTCGTCCCAGCAAGTTATATCGAACTTATTAAGCATATCGATAATCGTACCTTTGCTTAAGAACATATCGCTTACCAGCACGACTTTCTTACCTGCATTTTTAGCACGCAACATGAGTTCTTTGGCATCAGGCCTGAGGTAAACAGAAGAGTATTCTACTTTAGATTCTAAATCAGCAATCTGAATACATCTCTCTTCTGAAAAGCCAGTTAATGCCCCAAAAACTTTATATATATTATAAATATCTATATCTTTGCCAGCATTGATTCTTGCCTGAGCCTCAGCATTGGCGCGATGCTGTATAAATGCTTCTTTTTCGTGATCTTCCAGATAATGAATAACAATTTTTTTAGTATGATCAGGATTCAACAATGGTCGAGTTAAGATGGTATCAAAAATATCAAATGCGATCAGGTGAGTATCATGATCGTTAAATAGATATTGATACATATCAAATGTACGCCCAAAATACTGTTGATCAAATCTAAATGTAGACCAGGATGGTGATTGCTTATCTTTGATAATCAAAGAATCATAATTAAGTGCGGTAGGTACTATACCTAGAAGGCGCTCGATAGCATGCGCCACAGTACCGTCATTCTGAGCTAACTCCTCAGGGAAGTCTTCCCACTTAAGGTTTAAATCAAAAAGCGGTCGCATAGCACTCATGCGGGCCCAGAACATTGAACCTGCTGGAAAGTTAAAATATGCTTCGGGCATTTCAATACCCATCATATTACACAGGCGATGACCATCCGCCTTGTTAGCAAGCCATGTAAATGCCGCATACGGTACTTGCACAAAGGCCTGAGGATAAACAATACCTAACGCCGGGTTCGTTTCAAACTGGTGGAAAATACGTTCAACATTTTCTCTGGATCCCAGAAGCGCATTAAACAGGTATTCACGCCATCCTAAAGTTGCACCGGCATTATAAAGCGATTTTTTACTCTGGATGTGGCCCACATAATCGTAAACTTTTAGCCGACTGCCAAAGTGTGCAAACATAGGTCCAATATCACGACCTCTGTTAGGCACAATCTCAACAACAAGCTTCCTGATATTAGAAAGTTTTTCTAATTCGCTTTTGCAAATTGTTAGTCCTTCCTGGGTGGTGACTGATACATAAACATCCAGCTCGAAAGGAACCTGCGATATATGATGAGAAAACTCAGAAATTAAATCATGGTAAAAAATATGGCAATGTAATGCCACATTCTGTGGTTTTGCAGAAAGAGTCGCAGGTAAAGAGTCGATATCAACTAACAACTGTTGATTATTAGACTCAATATTAGAAAAACTCCCATTTAACTTTTGATACTCAGGATGATTTACAAACCATGTTGGTCTGACTTTAAAAGCTAATTCTAATAACTGGCGACGATACTGAACAGGGGCTTGATAATAGAGCCCTTTCAGCCTGTTACGCAAGTTGCTTTTCAAAGGCTGTAATGCGATTTGATGTTGCCCGCGTAATAACCTCATGGAAAATCTAAGAGGCTTAGTTATCTTCCAGGAGTTAGTAGAAATTAACCTGTTGACTTCAGCATTCAGTTCATTGATTTTAGCAGCATTAATATCATTTTGTTTTTCCAGCTGTGATAATCTACTTTTATCTGAAGATGCAGAATTTATATTGTTATTAACTTCCTGATGTAATTTGCTGTTCTCTTTCTCCAATGTCTGGAGCATCTCTTTTTGCTCCAGGAGACTTTTATGGAGAACTTCGTTGGCTTCTGCCAACTCAGTATTTTGTTGTTCAAAAGCCTGTACGATCGCCTTTAAGGAGGCTACGTTTTCGTCGTGAATGTCAGTTAGAGAAGCGATTTTTTTGTCATAAATCTCTGACAGTTCAACACATTCCTTGTTAATTGAATCTTTCACTATAGTCTCGTATTCTGTAATTTTTGATTGCAGTGCTGCGTTTCTTACAGCGTAATCAATCAAAGAAATTCTCGTTTTGAGTACCGCCTTAGAAAAGGCGTTTCTGATATTACCTACATCACCGATTTGCGTTTGTTCCATGAAAACAAATTCGCGTTCCCAATATGATTTTACATCTCCCTGTTCAATGTTTAATGTTGAAGTTAAAAGGATATCTTCAAGCAGTTGCTGCAAATTCAGGTTTTCACCATCTACTGAATTTGATACAGAGGTTACTCGTAACAATGAATGAAGAACACCTCTGAATACTATGTAGCCTAAAGAAATACTCTCCTGAGCTATCCATTCAAGATCGATAAACTTTACGTTATTTTTGCCATCAACGAGGATATTGAATGGCATTGCATCGTTGTACTTTCCAGGCAACAACGTATCTTTATCAATGCTGGTCTGAATATTTTCTTCGCGAACGATTATCCCAATCCAGGCATCAAGCCAGGTCTGGATATCAGTTTTTTTCCAGCCTGGCTTATTTAAGATATCAATCAAATTCAGCCATAAGCTTTCACCAGGGAAGAAAGGTGTCCTTTCAACACTTTCATGGAAAAAGTTATGATTTTCATCAGGCTTGACGAAAGTTTTGTTTGCACTAGAAGTAAGCACTTCCAGATCGTTAGAATCGTTTTCAACTATAATAAGATTTTTATTATATTCTGGTAAACGACCGTCTGAATAATGATGCAGAAGAATTTTATCTTCAAAGCTGAATTGATTTGGTGAAGCGATAAATAAAAACGAATTTGATAAATCAGCACTAAGTTCGTTTCTCCAGACAGACTTTAAAGCCTGCTCAATAGAGAATACAGGTTCAGCAATTCCCTGAATATCTTTATGTGCACTTTCTACAGCTATCTGACTCAACTGCTTAGAATATTTCTTCCAGCCCAGTGGAGTCACGACATCGGTGGGTAACTTATAATCAGGGAGTGGAAGATATTCTTCGACATGATTAAAACCAGCTTTTCTGACCAGTGATTTTAATTCTTCACGACCAAACGTCACAACTCCATTACTTTCGTAGCTGTTGTTGATGCCATACATCGGCTGTCCAACGTGGTCTTCGAAAGCTCCTGCAAAATATTTGATACCCACTTTATTTTCAATGGCGACAAATAATTTTCCATCAGCGTCTAACTTCGAGCGGCAGCTATCAAGCAAAATGGCCTGACCATTTTCGCCTAAAAACATCCTTGCGTATTCCAGTACGCCGATCAGAAGAACGTAGTCAAATTTGCCTAAATCCGGGAGCTTATCGCTTGATGAACAGATAACTTCTACGTTGTTCAGATCCTCACATCTTGCTCTTGCAATTGATGCCCTGCGAAAACTTCCTTCAACAGAAACGACTTCAGCTCCAGCTTCTCCTAAAAAACGCGTAATTGCGCCGCAACCGCAGCCAATCTCAAGCACGCGTTTATTTTTAAAATGGCTTTCAAAAGGCCGCAGTAAATTGGCTCTGCGTGAAGTAAGATGATAGGTTGAAGGCCAATCAATCATCTTACTTGCCAGTTCGGGTGAACGGCAGCTCTTATCTACCGCGTTTTTTATAACATTAAGAAGGTAGAGTTCAGCATCATCACCATCGTTATAAGCAAATTCACCAATTTCTTTTGCATGCCAGACTTTATCTTCATTTTGTACAAAATCCGAACTAATAAGTGTCTGCAATAAGCTATTCATGATCAATCTCAATTTTTGCGCTTAGATCTGCAAAACCCGTAAACGTGCTTACTGGTGCTACAGAAATGTGAATGGAGTCATAACGGCGATCATGAGGGATTACTTCCCCGTGGGTATCACTGCTTGCAACACCAAGAGACAGGAAGTAATCACCTTCATATAAAATATTCGGGAAATCAATCTTAACAATTGCTTCACTACCGGATTTCCCTTCCGTTAAAGGCGTTATCTCCTGCCACTCACTATTTGTATTATAAATAGTTACGCCTTCTTTAGTTTTTATTGCAAACCCGAATATTGGCCTGACAACCAGATCATTGAAGACCACTTTAACCATCAATTTAATATTTTCATGATGCTCAAAAGAGGATGGATAAGCGGTGTCATTTTGCTCTAAATAAAAATCAGTGATTTCTGCCGCTTTATCGCCCCACCTGAATTCGTTAGGGTTATAGTTCATTCGACTTTCAAAAGCGCCGTTCAGTAAGGCACTTTTTACGGAATTTGATTTTTCTGAAGGATGTTCAATCCTGTCTAGCCGTTCTTTTTCACCAGCAGCCGCATCTTTAATTTGTTTTGCGACCGCCTCTCTTTGATTATCTTTGCCTTTCTTTCCAAAGAGCACATCAAGATACTGATTTACAACTACTTTTGGTTTACCGGAAGCTTTTAAAATTCCGCCGTCAAGTAAAACGGCGAGGTCACAATGCGTAACTATCTGTTCTGTGGCATGTGATACGAAAAGTATTGACGTTCCATTTTCTTTCAATCGTTTGAGGCGGCTAAAACATTTAGCCTGAAACTTTGCGTCTCCAACAGCTAACGCCTCATCCACAATCAATATTTCAGGATCAATCTGAGCTTGTACTGAGAAAGCTAATCTGACCAGCATTCCGCTTGAATAAGAACGCACTGGTGAATCTATGAAACGACCTATATCAGCAAATCCTAATATGTCATCCAGTTTACTGTCCGTTTCTTCTTTAGTTAATCCCAGAAGAGAAGCATTTAAATAAATATTTTCTCTGCCAGTAAAGTCGCTATTAAAACCTGCACCTAACTCCAGTAATGCGGCAACCCGGCCTTTTACATTTACATGACCAGTTGAAGGACTAAGAGTCCCTGCAATAATCTGAAGCAATGTTGATTTACCAGACCCATTTCGACCGACTATACCCATCGTCTGACCTTTGGGTAATTCAAAAGAAATATCCTTGAGAGCCCAGAAATCTTCGTGGTAGGCTCGCCCTACCCTGCCGAATGCTCTATCAATACGGGGTACAATAAATTGTTTTAAACGGTGCACCGGATTTTCATAAACCTGATAACACTTGCCCACGCCATGAATTTCAATTGCATTATCTTTAGAGGACATCAGCAAAGCCTTTTCGAGTTTTTTGGAACCAGACAAAGCATAACCACATTATTACTATCGATATGACAGAATAAATTGCTAAACCGTAAAAGTCGGGCATTTTGCCCCAAATTAAAACATTACGAGATTGCTCAATGATAAATGTAAGAGGATTTAACATTATCAAAGACTGAAATTCTTTTGGTAGTGCGCTGATAGGATAAAATATAGGTGATAAAAACATCAATATTGTAACTATTATTGATATTGTCTGACCAACATCTCTCAGGTAAACACCCAGTGATGATAAAAACCAGGATAGTCCTAACGTGAAGACGACTAATGGAAATAGTACCAACGGCATGAATAAAACCGTCCAGTGCAGATATCCGTTAAATATAATAAAAGCAACGAGCAATACTAATATACTAATAAAAGTATGAAATAGCACACTTAGCAAATTACTGATTGATAATATTTCTAAAGGGAAAACCACTTTTTTCACGTAATTAGCATTGCCTATTATCAATGTTGGCGCCCTGCTTAATGCCTCTGCAAACAACGTATGTACAAGCAGTCCGGCAAATAAAATTACTGCGAAATCACTTTTAGATTCACTTAATGCCCCAGTACCCCAGCGTGCTCTAAAAACAACCGAGAATACGAACGTGTATACTGAAAGCATTAATATCGGGTTGATAAATGTCCATAAGATACCCATAACTGAACCACGATATCTACCTGTAATGTCTCTCTTAGTCATCTGATAAATTAGATTACGGTTCGTAATGCAACTTTTTATTATTGTTATAAGCGAGCTAGGTTTACTTGAATGAGGATCCATTTATTTTCTCTTCAAAATAATCTGTTTTCAAATGCAAAACTTGATATGAGTAAATATCTTTAAGAGCAATTTAATATTTCAATTTACAAGGATCTGCTTAACTTTATAGCTTTACAGCTTAGCTATTATTTGTCTACCTATTTTATCAATCGAAATAAGTAGCCTTATCAAAAGGTAAGCCATCTTTGTCTTTTAAAGAAAGTAATGGCTCAGTACCTTTAATAATTGGCCATTCAATTTTGAGAAATTCGTCATTCCATAAAAGTGAATGTTCCGCAGATGGCGTGTAGTAGTTTGTACATTTATATACAAACTCAGCACTATCGGATGTCACATAAAAACCATGTGCAAATCCTTCAGGCACCCATAGTTGTCTTTTGTTCTCAGCAGACAATATCACTCCTACCCATTGTCCAAAGGTCGGCGACGATTGGCGCATATCTACAGCAACATCATATACCTCGCCTTCAACGACTCTGACCAGTTTACCTTGTGTGTTTTCTGTCTGATAATGCAGGCCACGTAATATCCCCTTCAGAGATTTAGAGTGGTTATCCTGAACAAACTGTCGGGGGCACACTAACTCTTCAAATTTTTGCTGATTCCATGTTTCCATAAAAAACCCACGGTCATCGCCAAAGACCTTAGGCTCAATAATTTTCACATCTGGAATTTTAGTATCAACAATATTCATTATAAACGTCCCTCAACCAGAGCCATCAGGTATTTACCATATTCATTTTTAAGATACGGCTTGGCCAGTTCCTGTAATTGCGCTTTATCAATGAAGCCCATTCTGAAGGCAATCTCTTCCGGACAAGCAACTTTCAAACCCTGACGTGATTCAATAGTCTGAATAAAGTTATTGGCTTCCATCAGACTCTGATGTGTGCCGGTATCAAGCCAGGCATGGCCGCGTCCCATAATCGAAACTGAAAGCTTGCCTTGTTCCATGTAGATACGGTTAATGTCGGTAATTTCCAGTTCACCACGAGGTGATGGCGCAAGATTTTTAGCCATTTCTACAACACTGTTGTCATAGAAATAGAGGCCGGTCACCGCGTAATTGCTGCGCGGATTTTCAGGTTTTTCTACCAGTGAAATCGCTTTGCCTTCGCTGTCGAATTCCACAACGCCATAACGTTCAGGATCGGTAACATGATAAGCAAAGACAGTTGCCCCATCATCCTTAAGAGATGCGGTTTCAAGCTGCTTGTAAAGGTCATGCCCGTAGAAAATGTTATCTCCCAGAATGAGCGCGACAGAATCATTACCAATAAACTCTTCACCAATGATGAATGCCTGAGCCAGACCGTCCGGGCTTGGTTGCACTTTGTACTGAATAGAAATGCCCCACTGAGAACCATCACCCAGCAGGCTTTCAAAACGCGGTGTATCCTGAGGTGTGCTGATAATCAGAATATCATTGATACCTGCCAGCATCAGAGTACTCAGCGGATAGTAGATCATTGGCTTATCATAAACCGGAAGCAACTGCTTGCTGACTGCCATAGTTACCGGATAGAGGCGAGTTCCTGAGCCACCAGCGAGAATAATACCTTTATTCTTTTTCACAATTTCACCTTAATTGGCCAGGCCGCTATTGCGACCTGTTTCTATTAAATAAGAGTTTCAAGCAACATACGTTCAACGCCGACTGTCCAGTCAGGCAAGTTCAGACCAAAGGTCTTTTGAAACTTCTCTGTATTTAGTCGCGAGTTTGCCGGTCGTTTTGCCGGTGTCGGGAATGCACTGGTTGGAACAGCATTGATCGCCTGTACCTGAAGTTCGACGCCCTGCGCTTTCGCAAACTCTATCACTTTAGAAGCATAAGCATGCCAGGTCGTCTCACCCGCAGCGATGAGATGATAAATGCCAGCAACAGCGTTATCGTTCAAAGCCACTCTGATTGCATGAGCCGTGCAGTCAGCAATCAACTCAGAGCCGGTTGGCGCGCCAAACTGATCGTTTATCACTGACAGGGATTCACGGTCTTTGGCCAGTTTCAACATCGTTTTGGCGAAGTTATTGCCTTTTGCGGCATAGACCCAGCTAGTGCGTAAGATGAGATATTTCGTCATTGTACGCACAATGGCCTGCTCACCTTCCAGCTTAGTCTGACCGTAGGTGTTAAGCGGTGCAGTAGCATCGTCTTCACGCCACGGCTGATCACCCGAACCATCAAACACATAATCGGTAGAGTAATGAATTAACCATGCACCGGTCTCTTCAGCGACTGCAGCCAGAGCTCCAATGGAAGTGGCGTTAACCAGCCGTGCCTTAGCCTGCTCCGATTCCGCTTTATCTACCGCGGTGTAAGCAGTGGCATTGACGATAACCGCTGGCTTAATCCTGCGTACCGTTTCGGCCAGACCCTGTGGATTTTCAAAATCTCCGCAATAGTCAGTGGATTGACGGTCCACCACGATCAGATTGCCTAACGGAGCCAGGGCACGCTGCAATTCCCAACCCACCTGTCCGTTTTTGCCAAAGAGAAGAATATTCATTAGCTACGTTTCTCGTAGTTTTGTTCGATCCAGTTCTGATATGCACCGCTCTTCACATGCTCAACCCACTGAGAATTATTCAGGTACCATTCAACGGTTTTTGTCAGGCCCGTTTCAAAGGTCTCTTCCGGTTTCCAGCCAAGATCTTTCTCAATCTTAGCGGCATCAATGGCGTAGCGCCGATCGTGTCCCGGACGGTCCTGAACATAGGTGATTTGATCACTGTACGGGGTCGGTTTTGGACGCAGCTGATCCAGTAGTTCGCAGACTTTCAGCACAACATCGATGTTTTTCTTTTCGTTATGTCCACCGATGTTATATGTGGTGCCCGTCTCTGCATTTTTAACCACGGTGTAGAGCGCGCGCGCGTGGTCTTCAACATAGAGCCAGTCACGGATCTGGTCGCCTTTGCCATAGATTGGCAGTGGTTTACCTTCCAGCGCATTGCTGATGATCAGCGGAATGAGTTTTTCCGGGAAATGGTAAGGGCCATAGTTGTTCGAGCAGTTGGTTACAATGACCGGCAATTTATAGGTACGGCCCCAGGCGCGAACCAGATGATCGCTGGCTGCCTTGGTGGAGGAGTAGGGGCTGCTGGGCGCATAAGGTGTTTCTTCGGTAAACAGCGGTAAATCGCCCTCCATTTCGTCAGGATGCGGTAAATCACCATACACTTCGTCAGTAGAGATGTGATGAAAACGGAATGCTGCTTTACGTTCTTCTGGCAATGCACTCCAGTAGTGGCGGCTTGCTTCTAACAGTGCGTAAGTGCCAATCACGTTAGTCTGAACAAACTCAGCCGGACCAGTGATTGAGCGGTCTACATGACTTTCGGCGGCCAGGTGCATGATGGCATCCGGCTGAAATTCATTTAATGCTGCAGAAATCGCCTGACCATCGCAGATATCGATCTGCTTAAAGGTGTAGCGTGGATTGCTGCTGACCTCTTTTAAAGACTCAAGATTGCCTGCATAGGTAAGTTTATCAACATTTATGACTTCATCATTCGTATTGTTGATAACATGACGCACAACCGCTGAACCGATAAAACCTGCACCACCAGTGATAAGTATCTTCATAACGTGTTTGTTCCTGACAAGCTATCTGAGGCATGGGCGCCTGAATAAAAAGCAGACAATCATAGGTGTTTTAAGAGCACGCTACCGCCCCTGGGTTACAGCTCCCACGATGCTGATTATCTTTGACCGAATGAGTATGCTGACAACATGAATCCGCCAGATGTTCAGCATTCAGTTGATTGATATCACTTTATTAATGAAATTGTTTAAGTGGGTTTATCATTCAACAATCGTAAATTCTATCACTCAGGTATAGCTATTACGAATAAAATGCGTTTATGTCGCAGGTGTTAGTTCAACTAATGAGCACTTTTCTGGCGCAGGAAATGGTTGCTGATGCCTCAGGGTGATGCAATCAGAATTATGAGAAAGGTCTGATAAGATATTTCAAATCAAATATAAGAAAGGCGAACCGTAGTTCGCCTTTCTTTTCAACTACCTGAACCCATCGGGGTTCTTGCTCTGCCAGTTCCACGTATCGCGCATCATCTCATCGATGCCGCGCGTCACGCGCCAGTCGAGCGTGGTGTTTGCCAGTGACGCATCGGCCCAGAACGCAGGCAGGTCGCCATCGCGACGTGGCTTGATCTCAAACGGGATCGCCTTGCCGGACGCCTTCTCAAACGCTTTGATCATCTCCAGCACCGAGAAACCTTTGCCGCCGCCCAGGTTAAAGGCGGTGTAGCCCTCAACTTTGCTCAGATAATCCAGCGCTTTCAGATGCCCTTCCGCCAGGTCAACAACGTGGATATAGTCACGCAGACAGGTACCGTCTGGCGTATCGTAATCACCGCCAAACACGCCCAGCTTCTCCAGACGGCCAATCGCAACCTGTGCGATGTACGGCAGCAGGTTGTTTGGGATGCCCGCCGGATCTTCACCGATTTCGCCTGACTCATGCGCACCAACCGGATTGAAGTAACGCAGCGCAATCGCCTTGAACTTCGGCTCAGCTTTGGCGAAGTCGCGCATCACGAATTCGGTCATCAGCTTAGAGGTGCCGTATGGACTGGTGGTGCCGCCAATCGGCGTGGTCTCAACGTAAGGAACCGGGGCATCTGCGCCATAAACTGTTGCTGATGAACTGAAGATGAAGTTCCAGACGCCGGCATCACGCATCTCTTCCAGCAGCACCACGGTGCCCGCGACGTTGTTCTCGTAGTACTCCAGCGGCATACGCGTAGATTCACCGACGGCTTTAAGCGCAGCAAAGTGGATTACGGCTGAAATGCTGTTGGATGCAAACAGGTCACGCAGACAGGCGCGATCACGGATATCGCCTTCAACGAAGGTCGCTTTTTTGCCTGCCAGTTTCTCAACGCGGTTAATCGCTTCGCGTGAGGCATTGCAGAGGTTATCCAGAACCACAACATCATCACCGCGCTGCAACAGCGCCAGTACCGTATGGGAGCCGATATACCCTGCTCCGCCCGTGACTAAAATTGCCATGTGAGCTCCTTTCAATCTGCCGCGCAGGGCGCGGCAAATAAATTACTGTTGTTTTGCGAGGATGGTCTGGATAGCTTCGCGGAAATCGCGACCCTGCGCGTTGCTGCGCAGGCCGTAAGAGACAAACGCCTGCATGTAACCGAGCTTACGACCGCAGTCAAAACTGTGACCGGTCAGCAGCGAAACATCAACGGTTTTATGTTTGCTCAGGCTGGCGATGGCATCAGTCAGCTGGATACGGCCCCACGCGCCTGGCTCAGTGCGCTCCAGTTCGGCCCAGATATCAGCAGAAAGGACATAGCGGCCTACCGCAGCCAGGTCAGAGTTCAGTCCGGCGGTATCTTCAGGCTTCTCAACGAAATCGGTAATGGTGCTGATGTCGCCAGGGTGATCAATCGGCTCTGCAGTGGTGATTACCGAGTACTCAGTGAGATTGGACGCGGGCATATGCTGCGCCAGGACCTGGCTGTGGCCGGTCTCTTCAAAACGGGCAACCATTGCTGCGAGGTTGTAACGCATGTGGTCAGCGGTGGAGTCATCCAGCAGGACGTCTGGCAGCACGACCACAAACGGATTATCACCGATCATCGGACGGGCACAGAGAATCGAGTGACCCAGGCCCAGCGGCTGCGCCTGGCGCACGTTCATGATGGTTACGCCTGGCGGGCAGATAGACTGCACTTCGCTCAGCAGCTGACGCTTCACGCGCGCTTCAAGCAGCGCTTCGAGCTCATAGGTGGTGTCGAAATGGTTTTCTACGGCATTTTTCGATGCATGCGTGACCAGCACAATCTCTTTAATACCCGCGGCAACACACTCGTCAATGATGTACTGGATCATCGGTTTGTCGACGACAGGCAGCATCTCTTTCGGAATGGCTTTAGTCGCAGGGAGCATATGCATACCGAGGCCCGCAACCGGGATTACTGCTTTAAGCTTGGTCATATTTATTCCGTTTAATAAAATGAAGATGTGGGTCGATTATGCAGGATCGGCCGGAAGAGCAAGTATAATCTTTATCTGAAAAGCGGACAGTAACTCTCTGTCATAACTTGGAAATTCGGCATTTTGCCCATTGCCAGCAACACCATAAACTGAACAAAGACAATCAGTAATCGAATATTGCCACTGTGATCTGGAGCACTCTTCGTTGCATGCCTGAGACCAGCCATAAATGAAAACGGGCGACCCTGAGGCCGCCCGTTGATATATCTGTGTGGTGATTACAGCCAGCCTTCAAACCACTCTGGCATCACGAACAGATTAAAGTGATTTACCAGCAGCATTACGCCAACAAATACCACCGACACCGCCACCCACTGCCGTGCATACGGGATAAACCGAATGCCAATCACCGGCTTGATAAAGAACGGATGCGCCAGTGCCGAGATCAGGATCTGCGAGATGGAGAGCGTCAGCGCGACGTAGAGCACGTTTGGCCAGATAAAGGTGGTCGCCAGTACCGCCAGGACCACAATGCTCGCCACGATGTTCCAGTAGAACTCAACGTTGGTGCGTCCGTTGGCCTGCGAAATCGCCCCGGTCAGACCGCCCATCGGCCGCAGCATACCAAACAGCAGCATCAGCGGGATCAGGTGATAGACCTGCTCATGTGACGCGCCATAGAGGACACGTACGATAACCGGCGAGAAGATACCAATAGCCAGATACATGGCGCTGCTGAACAGCATGATCCCCAGCGTGCCTTTAAGGAACAGCTTTTTCAGCTGCTCGGCATCGTGCTGTTTCTCAGCAAAGCGCGGCAGTGCCAGACGGTTAATCACCGGTGTGACCAGCTTCAGCGGTTGCAGCACCAGCTCTTTCGCCAGCGAGTAAACGCCCAGCATCTCAGCACCCATGACCTTACCGACCACCAGCGCATCCGCCTGGGTACGCAACTGGTTAATGGTCTGCGAACCGAGCTGATAGCTGCCGTAGCGAATCGCGCCGAAGAAGGTCGCTTTGTCGAACTCCCAGGTCGGACGCCACGACTTCTCACCCAGTGCAATCATGCAGAGAATGCGGGTAAAGGCGTTGATGAACAGACCCAGAATCGCCGCCGCCACCGTCAGCGAGGTGAACTCCAGCATCGCCACGACACAGAGGAAGGCAAACAGCTTGGTACCCATCTCAATCTTCGCCAGCGAGACCATCCGCTTGGTTTTGATGTAGTGCGCCTGATATTGCGACAGGTGACCCAGCACCAGGAAGTTCAGGCTGGTCAGCATGATCAGCCCGGTCAGCTCCGGCAGGTGATAGAACCAGGAGACCGGGAAGGCGATCAGCAACATGATCAACCCGGTACACAGGCTGAGCGAAACGTTCACCCAGTAGATGGTGCTCTGCTCACGACGGGTAATGTTCTGGCGATGAACCAGATAACTGCTCATCCCCATATCCTGCAGCACACCCGCCACCGCCAGGATGGCGTTGATGATGGCTAACAGCCCCAGCTCGTGGGTTTCCAGTTTGCGGGCGAGAAAGCTCAGCTGTGCAACCTGCAGCACTGCGGAAAAGCAGGTACTGCCAAACAGCCAAATCGCCTGTGACTTAAATCCACTCACACCAGTCGCTCCAGAATCTGTGCCAGCTCGCCGTAGGCGATATGCTGATTAAATTCAGTCTCAACTTTGTGACGCGCTGCCGCAACGACCGGCGCCACATCCACTTCGCCCTGAGACAACTTCAGCAGCGTTTCCGCCAGCGCCTCGGGGTCGTCCTCTTCCACCAGCCAGCCAGAAACGTTGTTCTCAATCAGCTCCGGAATGCCGCTGTGGAAGGTAGAGACCACCGGCAGGCCAACCGCCATCGCTTCCATCAGTGCGACCGGAATACCCTCCATATCGCCATCTGCGGCGGTTTTGGAAGGAAGCAGGAAGATGTCAGCCTCGCTCAGCGCACGACGGATCTCCTCCTGCGGCTTGAAGCCCGGCATGCTGACACAATCTTCCATCCCCTCACGGGCGATGAAATCACGCATCATCTCATCCTGATCGCCGTTGCCGATAATCGTGTACTGAAACTGACCGCCACGCTGCTTCAGGATGGCGCTGGCTTTCACCGCCACATCCAGGCCTTTTTTCTCGGTCAGACGCGCTACCGAAACGATACGCAACGGTGTATGGAAGGCCTGGCGCGGCTGGAAGTTAAACTTCTCCGGCTCAATGCCCATACGTGTAACGTGAATTTTCTCCGGCGGGCAGCCCATCTCAATCAGCTTGTTCTCCCACAAGTGGCTGATAGGCAGCATCAGCTCACTCTGGCGAAACAGATTGACGTAGTCGAGTTTGTGCTCTTCCAGAATGTGACGACGGGAAATATCAGCGCCATGAAACACGGTCGCCTGCTTACCCTTAAGCACGCCCAGTTCACGCAGCTTGTTTGCCAGTGCGCCGGCATAGCCGAAATGCACCAGAAACACATCTGCGGTAAAGGTCTGCTTAGCATTCGCCACAATTGATGGCAGCAGCAGTTTGCTGGACTGCGCGCCATAACGACGCACATTCAGCGAACGCAGCAGCGACGGCTTCGTCACTTTTGGCAGCACCAGTTTGATACGCTGGTTCAGCTTATCAACAATCGAGACCTTCTCTTCCGGCAGCAGATAGTGCGTCTTCGCCGCCAGACCATACTCATCAAACGCCGCATGCCGGTTCACTAAATCGCCGGGAAAGACTGAAATAATCTCCACCTCGTAACCGGCATCAATAAAATGGGTCACCTGATTTAGTACGAATGTCTCAGAGGCAACCGGGAAACGCATGGTGAAAAAAGTCAGTTTCATCACATTACCCTAATACTTTGAGAATCTCTTCAGTGATCCGGTTGCCAATTTCCCTTTCATTCGCAACGGCCGTGTCGACCTTAAGCTTAATGTTGTCGTAATCGGCAAGGACCGTTTTCACCTTGTCGATCAGCGAGCCGTCCATCAGGCTTTTCACATCGGTTGCCATCTGCGGCAGACCCAACTGGTTCATTACACCCATCGACTTGTGCTCATAGTTGATCGCCACAGCCGGAGTGCCAAAGTTCATGGAGATAATCGCCGAGTGCAGGCGGGTACCGATGGTCAGATGGCAGTGACTCAGCAGGATACCCAGCTCCAGGTCATTAAACTCGTCCATGATGACATGGTAATGTTCCGGCTGCGCCACGTGGTCACGCAGCGTCAGCGCCACCATGCGGTCATCTTTGGCATAGCTGTCGATGCCGGTACAGGTGGAGAAGGCCACAACCTGATAGCCTTCAGCAATCATGGCATTGATCACCCGGCCAAACGCCGCTTCATACTCTTTCTGTGTGACACCCAGACGTTTATCAAACGGCGCCAGTTCACGCACGGTAATCGCGATGGTTTTACGGCCTTCGATAATGCCCTGCCAGTAAAGCAGGTTATGGCTCGGGTTTTCGACTTCACGCGCACGCACCAGGAAAGCGGTATCTACACCCGATGCCACTTTAGAGCTGGTCACGCCATCGCGTTTCATCAGATCAAGGCTGACCGATTCACGCAGCACCAGGCTGTCGACCCGATCAAAAACAAAATTTGCCAGCGCATTGACGCGCGGGTTCTGGAAAGGTCCCACTGAGTGGCCGATCAGATAGATCGGTTTTTTTGCCATCAGCGCACAGAGCGCATGGTCAAACTGGGTTACGCCATAGAGATCGACGAAGAAGGATCCGCCAACCTGAATAATTGCATCATATTTTGCCAGGCTTTCGGTAAAGGCCTTCAGGTGAGGCGGCACAGAGAACGACTTAAAGATCCCGCCCTTGCCCAGATGCGCCATCATGATATCGGGCATCAGTCGGTTCGCCACTTTACGCTTAAACGAACCGACCAGACCTTTACCTGATTTGCTGTTGTGCAGATACAGCGCATCCTGCTGAATATCCTGCTGGAGCAGATAACCGGAGCTGGTTGGATAACGGCTAATAACATCAATGTCTAAATCACTGCGTGCAGACTTCATTGAATCGATCAGTCCACGAAGAATCGCGCCATCCCCGCGATTCCCACACGTGTGGTTACCCACCAATAAAATTTTCATAACAACTCCGAATAAATTTTTTTAATTCTGTAAGCCGCCCAGATCCGAAATGGGCAAAATGAACTCTGTTTAAAATAATGCTTTACGGGGTAACGCACCCAAAGGTACTGCTCCTGTCAAACCGGCCGCCTCCATTCTGGCGGCCCTGAAACAAGGGATTATGACTTAATCGCGAAGTAAGGCAGCGCAACCTGTTTACCGTTGATCACCACGGAAACAAAGCCTTCCGGCTTACTGGTATCGACCTGCTCGGCGGAGAGCGGACGGGAAGCCATCAGCAGATCGCCCTGCTCGTTGGCACCCACGCCCGCTTTGCCGTTGTGCAGGCTGAAACGCTGCGGCGCGCGTTTGGCCGCGTCACCCGATGGCGGATTGCCCTTCTCCATCTTTGCGTTGACCCGCGCACAGCGACCGGTAACAAAGCGATCTTTACCGGTAGTTTTCACCAGCACGGCCGCCGACGGCGTCCAGCCCGCCAGTTTGACGAAGATACGGACATCGGTGTCATGCTCAGCCACATAGCGCACATCCACAATCGGGCTGCTGCCTTCGGCCGACCAGCTCGCTTCCGACAGGTCTTTCTTGCGCTGCACGTGGATCACTGCGCGGCCGCCGGTCGTCTTGTCGCCAATCAGGTTCATCAGCGGCTTATCGCCACTGCCGTTACTGAACTGCGACTGACCGAAGATTTCGATCTCCCACGAATCACCCACCGTCGGTGAGTAGAGGCTGCCAAGATCAAACCAGGTCTCCTGGTTCGTATTGTTCTCTAAACGCCAGCGCGAGGTGATGTAGTTATAATTCAGGCTGCCATCCAGGGCGACGCCGTAAGACTCCACTCGGGTCGAGCCCATTTCCCAGATACTGAGCAGACGATCGCCCTGCATTGAGTTGTCTATCCAGCTGCCCGACTGCAGGCTCGTCTGACGCATATTCAGGCGGCTGTTATGGGCGATCAGCGGATTCTTACAATCCTCCAGGCTTAGTGCATCGATAATCCACTGGCCGTTGGAGATATCGCCTGGATTATCACAGTGCTCAATCCAGCCATTGTGAATAATCGACTGGGCGCAGCGCGCCAGATTAAGAACCTTGCCGCCGCGACAGTGCTGCGCATTGAAGTTTGACAGCTCAATTGCGGTGCTGTGATCCCAGTTGCCCTGCTTCTGCCCTGACCAGCCTGACTTAATAACATCACCTGAACAGCGTGAGGCATACCACTGATCGATTTTGCAATCGAGCGTATCCTGCAGGCTGATGGCCGTGCCGCCTACTGCGGTAAAGCGCAGGCAGGCCCCACGGAAAAATTGTCCGCCAGGACAAGTGTTATGGAAAAAGCCCTGCTGATTCGGGTTTTTATCGCTATTACCGTTAAAAATCAGGTTAGAAAGCTCGACCCGACGGGCATTCATCTCAAAAACGAAGTCTGACTTGCCATCAGAGACAATTGTGGTCGCCGGGAAGTAGCCGAAGTTAACCATCGCCCCTGAGAGGCGGAATAGATTGAGATTCTTCTCACCGAGGTTACAGGCGGAAACCATAAAAGTACCGGCCGGGAACTGGACGCAGATCTGCTGGTTAGCCTGTTGCGACCAGTTGAACATCGCCATAATGGCCGGGGCCGTATCGGTCTGGCCATCAGCAATCGCACCGAAATCAAACAGCGTCAGGCGGTTGAAATCGTCCACCACACGACGCCATGAGAAGCCTTCACCGGCAATGTTTACGCCGCCATCATTCTGAGTGGACTGGAAGCTACCGACAAACTCACCGCCGCCGACTTCCCGTCCTTCATGCCAGCTTTTGAGCTTAACCTTGGCCCCTTCAAACAGCGGACGGGTTTTGCGTAACTCCGCGACAGACGCGATTTCGCCAATCAGCTGATAACCCGCCGGCTGCGCCAGACGCTGACTGAAATCAGCGGCGCCCGGACGGCTGACATCGGCGATATTAAACAGCGTCTGACCGTTGTTGTCCTCGACCGTCATCGAATGAGAAGGATCGGCAATCAGTGCAGCGTTGTCCTGAATAAACTGGGCAAAGTTGCCCTTGTTCAGCGCGACAGGCTGAGCAATCTCGGACACTTTACCGCTGGCATCACGCAGGAAGACCGGAATCTGGTTGCCCGGTTTGCTGGCATCCACACCCGCTTTACCAATCCAGAGTTTGCCCTCAAAACCCTGCCAGAACTGTGGTGGCATGGCGTAGACATTCTCTGGCGTCAGGATAGGCACGTCGCCTTTAGGGATAGCAGCCGCATCAACCGGCTTCAGGGCAATACCGTTACTTTTTGCAGCATAGCTGGAAAAGGTGCTCACGGAGAGAGCCCCCACCAGAGCGGAGGCGGCGGTCTGTAAAACTTCTCTTCTTTTCATGCATCAATTCCCGTAGTCAATAAGGCCATTGGCCATGGCGGTGTCCCTGAGGCACGTCGCAAGTGAGCTTTTCCAGCTTCTGTTAAACCAATGACAGCCAGCTTTGCTTAATCTGGTTACCGTCAAATTTCAGCGCGGTTTGTTTGGTTTTTTCGCTCATGGCATAGAACAGCGCGTCATCGGTGGCTAGCTGCTCCATTCGGGCCAGAAACGTGGCTTTGTCATTCATCGGGACCAGGAATCCATCTTCACCGTGGTTGATGATCTCCTGCGGCCCGGTCGGGCAGTCATACGCGATGACCGGCAGTGACCAGGATTTCGCTTCCAGCAGCACCAGTGGCAGACCTTCATAGCGCGACGTCATCAGCGCCATGTCGCTGTCGCGATAGTAGTCATTGATATTGCTGACTTTACCGACAAACTTCACGCTGTCGGTAATGCCCAGCACGGCCGCCTGATCATGCAGTTGCTGACGCAGTTCGCCGTCACCGGCAATCACCAGCGTCCAGTCGGCATGAGTACGGGCGAAGTCGCGCCAGATATCCAGCAGCAGATCAAAGCCCTTTTGATTATCCAGACGGCCCACCGCCAGCGCCTGACGATGACGGGTCTGGCGCTGATAGCCTTTGTATACCACCGGGTTGGGGATTGGCTTGCTGGGAATGCGCCAGCGGCTGAACACCTGATGATCTTTTTCGGTCAGAACAATCACGCGGTCGTAGTAGCGCAGCAGCAGAAACTTGAGGAACTTAATCGGTTTGCTGAAGGAGTTAATGGCGATATGTTCGCAGGCGTAGGCTTTGCCCCGCTTCTTCTTCATGGCCAGCAGGTTCCAGAAGGCGAACATCACGCTCAGGCGACCCATGCTGATCAGGAAAACGGTATCAAAACCCTCTTCGTTGATTCGCGCTACCGCGCTTTTAATCGGGTTGCTCTGGCCTTCGAAGCTGACGATTTCTCTGACATGCTCAAACGGATAAAAGGTTTTACCGCTGCCTTCCAGCGAGTAGATGGTGACGTCATGCGTTTCGCCAAGACACTCTGACATAAAGTTACAGATGTTCTCAGTGCCCGCATACGAATAAGCATCTTTGATCACCAGGACAATTTTTTTCATGAAACGCTATCCACCTCAAATTTTAAAGACAATCCTGCCGACAGGCTTAACGATGCTTAAGGGTAAATAGCACACCATTCACCATATACCAGGCGTAATAGTAATAGATTTTTAACGGATTGTTTTTATAGATAATTCTTAATAATTCAAGGTGCCACTGGGCGGCTTTATTCTTATTGCGCGAAAGGGAATCGCCTAATTCGTAATAGTTGACCAGAATCGTCTGAATTACACGTGCCTGCTTATAGCGGGTGAATAATTCATACAAAAACAGGAAATCTTCATGGCCTTTGCGCTGGAAGAAAAGCCCCTGCGGTGGACGGCGGAAACAGACGGAAGAAAAACAGACGCGATACTGTTTCTTCACAAAGTTTTCCTGCTGCAGGTAGGGTTTGCTGTAGGTAATGTCGTGCTCGGCCTTGCGGGTTTTATAGTGATATTCGGTAATCACAAAATCATCACCCGCCGCGATGGCCGCAACCTGCTGGGTCAGTTTATCGGCATGCCACTCATCGTCACTGTCGAGAAACGCGATAATCTCTTCAGTCGCCGCGCGCAGTCCGACGTTGCGGGTCTCTGCTGCACCCATGTTGACCGCGTTATCCAGAATAGTAATGCGCGGATCCTGACAATGCTCGCGCACAAATTCCAGCGAGTCATCGGTGGACTTATCATTAACCAGATAGAGGTGCCAGTCGGTATAGCGCTGATTGATAACCGATTGCACAGCGCGTAATACCGTCTGACGTGCATTATACATAGGCATGACAATGCCAACGGTTCCAACAGAAGTATTCATCTTCAACCCTGAATTAAACGAAAAGAGAGGTGCTCCTGACAATCAGGAGCAGAGCGAGGCGCAGTGCGCGTCAGGAGATCGCTTTCTCACCGCCGAAACGTGCTCTGACCTTGTCTTTAACCCGGTTCATAAAATAAGCACGGTTGTCTTTGTTGGTGAGGAAGAAGTAACGCGCAAAACTCAGGCTCGCCATCAGCGACTTGCCATCCATTTTGTAGCGCAGCGGCAGCTTAAAGGCTTTGTAAGTGTGGATATCACGCGGGGTAAGATGCGGCTTCATGCTATCAAGCCAGAACATCGAGTAATTCACCGATTCGCCTTTGTGTTTCGAGCCAAATTTCGTGACCAGGTGGTAGTTCGCCAGCGGTGCGGCGATCATCACAAAGTCATAGCCCATGCGGTCGGCACGAATGCAGAAATCATAATCCTGATGACGGATGTAGCGGGTATCGAACTGAATCTTTGCCGCGTCTTCGCGCTTCAGCACAATCGTGCTGGTCTGGATAAAGCCGTAACAGCCGAACAGATATTCCGCAACGGTTTCATTTTTACCCGGTGGCTGCATCGGCATCACTTTCAGGAAGGTCCCATCCTGGTAGATATTCACCTGGCTGAAAATGACGACGTTCTTTTTGCCCTGGGCTTCCAGCTGCGCAATTTTTTCGCTTACCTGCTGCAGTTTGTCTGCGGCCCACTCATCATCGGCGTCAAGGAAGCTGACATAATCACCGGTCGCCAGCTCAATACCTTTGTTACGCGCACCGGCTCCGTTGAGTTTAACCTCAGAGAGCACAAGATTGATGTCGAGATCCTGGTAGCGTTCGCTGCGAACCACCTCCGCCAGCGCGGCGGCATCCGCAGATTTATCATCCACGATGATGACTTCAAAATTGCGATACGTCTGCGCTTTAACGCAATCCAGCGTGGTTACAATCGATTCTGACGCATTGTAAGCGGGGATCACGATAGAGAAGCGAATGTCCTTCATTGCCAGCACCTCATTAAAAACTTTTACAATTCAAATATATAACGTTTGGACGTGGCAGGGTAACCGGTGATGTCCTAAAGTGTTGCCGAAGCGTTGGCCGCCTCTTTTTTCTTCTGACTGCTGGTGATAAAGGGCTTCTCAACGCAGAGATAGGTCAGCCTGGCGACATAGAAGGAGGCCACAAAGAAAAGCGTAGAAAGCAAGGTGTAGAAGACAAAGTTATGCTGAATCAATGATTGCGGAATCATCTTGATGAAATAAAGCACGATGCCGTGGATCAGATAGAGGCTGTAGCTGACCTCACCGACCGACATCAGGGTTTTACTTTCCAGCAGGCCGAACAGCGAATTGCCGCTGCTGATAATGAAAAACACCACGGCCAGCAGGCAGAGGAAAATCAGGTAGTAGAACGTACTACTGGTAAAGAACAGCGCGATAACGGCCAGAGCAATGGCCAGTGCCGCCGCCAGACCCGAGGAGCGGAAAGCCATAAAGCGGTCGCGGTAATGCCATGCCAGATACCCGGTCGCAAAACCCAGCACCGGACGGGGATCGGTATAGGCGGTGCCCCAGAGACGCAGCGCGATAGCGACGGCTAAAATCGCGCCAATCGACCCCATGATCAGCAGCATCTTAAAGCGGCCACCGGTGGCACGATTCAGCAGGTAGATGAACGGAATGGACAGATAGAGCAGCCATTCCAGTCGCAGCGTCCACTCGACACCGGCGTTGATATTAGCCGTCGGAATTGAACCGATATGGTAATTGCCAATAAACAGGAACCAGCGCAGACCGTCCACCAGCATTGCGCCGCTCGCAACCACATCCCCACTGAACCAGCCAATGACCACGATCAGCAGTGCAGAGAACCAGAACATCGGCACAATGCGCCGCACGCGTGACTTCAGCAATTTGCGTGTCAGTTCAGCGGGGGTCAGCTTGTCATTGTCCAGCCAGCGATAGAACAGAAAAGCTGAGATCATGAAAAACAGGGCGACACCGAATTTACCGGAGTTGGCAAAAAAGTTTCCCTGCGACACCCATGCAAAATAGTCTTTATCAAAAATCCACTCATGGTCGAGTGAATAGACGTAATGTGCAAAGTGTGAAAAGGCGACGATGCTGGCCAGCAGCGCACGCAAACCCGAGATACTTTTAATACCGTTGCCGTTATAAACGCCGCGATGGAATGAAAATAACCGTAATACCATCAGTGCCATCATTAAAGACAGCACCATCATGAGTACGTACATACCGCCCTGCTCCTTCTGTTTTTAAATAACTTAATTAGTGAGTCGACTTAAAAACGGCATCAAAATCGTGACTCAGCAGCGCGAACGTCTGCTGCGCTTTTAACTGATAAAGATCTTTCGTCGGGTGAATACAGTCAGGAGACATCTGGCTGTTCCACGTTTTCTGCTGCTTAATCAGTTCATACTGTCTTACCACCGGGACCTGCTGTTCGCGGGCCACCGCATTTATCTGATAGACATAAGGCCAGACATTCCATTGCTCTGCACGGCCACACAGCGGATTAGGCTGCTGCAGCACCACCTGTTTGCCATGCGCTTTAGCCGTTTTCACCAGTTCCGTCAGGATACGGTTAAAATCCTGCGGGCTTTCCGCGCCATGAGAGTGGTTCTTACCTGAAAAGACACGCGCATCATTGATGGCATAGTTGATCAGAATGATGCTGGCATCGGATTGCGCCATACGCTGTTCCCAGCTCTCTTTCGAGTTAATCAGTTCTGAAACCTGCGCGCCTGGCGAACCATGATTCTCAATACGGATCTCCGGGCCATATTTTTCCTGCAGCATCTGCTGCAGATAAGTCATTTCATTCTCTTTGCTGATGACATTACGTCCGCCAGAAGAGGTCACACCGGCGGTCGTTGAGTCGCCATAGGCAGCGATAACAACCGCAGCCGGAGCATCTGCTGCCTGCAGCAGTAACGGCGCAGCAATCACTAACAGGGGGAGGAATCGAATCATTTTCAGCTCTCGTCTTAGTGAACTAACTTAAATTCACGCGCCACTTCATACCCAACCACCGCCTGTTTAAGCGAGATGGTGTTGTAGTAGAGGTAGTACACCTGAAAGAAGACAAACATCGCAAACATCGCAGGCTTCCAGGCTCTCTTAGACTGGTAGATCAACAGCGTCAGCACTATTGGCTCTACCTGCAGCAGGTAGTTTGAGAGACGAGCGCCCGATGAGTAGTTGTAGAAAAAGATCCTGATAGCCCCCCCGATTGCGAAGGTAATAATCAGCAGGTAGTTCAGTCGCCAGACATCATAATTGTCACGCTTCAGGCGGTTCGACAGCATGAAGTAGACAAAAATAAAGACCAGCGCCACGTTTTTCAGGTTCGAGACCGAGAAAACACTGCCGGTACTGGCTGTCGCTGCGTTGTCATTGTTGTAGCCAGCGGCCCTCTCCCCTAATCCCCCCAGGTGACCGGCAATGGCTGTAACGAAGCCCATGCCTCCGACTTTTGAAGCCGGAATACTCAACACAATAATCGCAATCGGGAACCAGCGGCGTTCACGCAGGAACAGGAAGGGGATCAGGGTGACCACCATGACCGCGGTGTTGTGGCTGATAAATGAGAGAACAAAGAAGCCAAATGCCAGCCAGTAGCGCTTCAGATAAAGCGTCCAGATCACGCCCAGGAAAAATGCCGAGCTCAGACCAAAACGGATTTGGTTAACATCTTTGTTGATAAAGATATGGGCTGAATAGAGCGCCAGTGCCAGCACCGGATAAGGTGACATCTTTTTAAAGAAGATAGCATTGGTCCCCACCGCCAGAATCGAGAAGACAAACAGGAAAACGCTGGCATTATCGGAAACCAGGCTGGTCAGCCAGGCAATGGCAAAGATCAGCGGTTCATAGCGGAAAAATGCCACGGTATTGAAGAAGCCGTTGACCTCGATGCGCCGGACGAAATCTTCAAAGAAGCTGCGGTACTGATAATCATCCATGCCCGTGCCAAGTCCGCGGATACCGCCGAACACAATCAGCGTCACGGTCGCGATGCAGAGCAGATAAGTCAGAATATGGGAGGTGCGTTCGTCTTTTTTTAGCAATATTTCAAACAGCGAAAGCAGCAGTAAAAAGCCTGATACATACCAATATGGAGCCATGGTGTGATTCCTTAATTCCACAAGTTCTCATGCCAGCAATAATCACGCTTCGCCTTCCCGGTTTGCTTTTCCGGGTCTGATAGCACGGTCACAAGTTGCGTGCAGGCGATGCCATGCTGGTGATGAATTCTGTTGAGTGACGCTCGCCATGCGATTTATAGAGGTATCGCTTTCGTGGGTTTGGACAGAATAACCTGTGTAAATTGATGCGTGTCGTCATTCAAAGGGACGATAAAAAGGGGCGGTCAGACCGCCCCCTGTTTATTACTCAATGATCAGCTTTTTTCGGGCTTGCTGTAGTCATAGGCATAGTAGTCATAACCATGGCCATATGAATTAGCCGCTTTACGCACCACGGCGTTGAGGATCACACCTTTAATCTCAATACCGTTCTGGGCAAAGCGTTTGAAGCTGACATCCACTTCTTTGGTGGTGTTGGCTTCGAAACGCGCCACCATCAGTGAGGTGCCGGCCAGCTTACCGATAATAGAGGCATCGGTGACGGCCAGGATTGGTGGCGTATCGATTAACACCAGGTCGTAGTTCTTGCTCGCCCAGTCCAGCAGCTCACCCATGCGACGATGCATCAGCAGCTCAGATGGGTTTGGCGGAACCTGACCACGTGGCAGGAAGTCGAAACCGTACACGCCCTGCTGAATCAGCGCCGGGCTGAACTCAGTTTTACCAGACAGCACATTTGACAGGCCAGATTTGTTATCCGCGCCCAGCAGCTCGTGGGTATAACCACGACGCATGTCGCCATCGATAAACAGAACACGCTGACCTGCTTTCGCGACCAGCGTCGCCAGGTTGGCACAGATAAAGGTTTTACCGATACCCGGGCTGGCACCGGTGATCATCAGGATGTTGTTTTTCGCTTCCATCATGGCGAAGTGCAGGCTGGTACGCAGGCTACGAATCGCTTCAATGGAGAGGTCAGTCGGATTACCCAATGCCAGCAGCGTTTCGTGCGGATCGGTTTTCACCTTGCTGCCACGACGCGCCAGTGCTTCGGTATCTTTCTTACGCTGCCAGTCAGACAGTGGAACGCTGGCATAGACATTCATACCCAGCTCTTCCAGCTGATCCGGATTCTCAATACCATGATGCAGCAGTGCTTTAAGCAGAACCAGACCTACTGATACGAACAGACCCAGAATCAGGCTCGCAGCAATGATCAGCAGCTTCTTCGGTGCAACCGGTGAGTTAGCGGTCTGCGCGCTGTCAATGATGCGGACATCACCCACGGTGCTCGCCTTGCTAATGCCCAGCTCCTGCTGACGGTTCAGCAGCTGCATGTAGATCTCCTGACCAGACTGAACGTCACGGGTCAGACGCAGGATTTCCTGCTGAGTCTGTGGCATGCCAGAAATTTTCTTGTTCAGCTGAGCCTGCTCACCTTCCAGCGTTTTGCGTTTTTCCAGCAGTGCGCGGTAAGTCGGGTGATCTTTGGTGAACAGCTGAGAGACTTCTGCTTCACGGAAGGTCAGTTCGTTCAACTGACTCTGCACGCTGACAGAGGAGTCCAGGGCAGATTTCGCTTCCAGTGACAGGTCAACAGATTCATTCTGACGACGGAAGGTGTTCAGCTTGTTCTCTGCTTCATCCAGCTTGCTGCGCACGGCAGGCAACTGAGTGCGTAAGAACTCCAGACTTTTCTCGGCCTGCTCTGACTTGCGTTCAACGTTCTGTAACAGATAGTTGTTCACAATCTGGTTCAGCACTTTGCTGATCTGCTCCGGATCTTCACCCAGATACTCCAGACCCAGTACGCCGGTATCTTTACCTTTGTCTGCTACGGTCAGGTTAGAGAGCACAGAACGGATCGCCTGCAGGTCATTCAGCTTGGTCACGGTGAAGCTGGTGCCTTCATCGGCGTGAATCTCGCTCACCAGCATGCTGATGTCGCCGTGCGACGCCAGCTGGCCGACTTTACCTTTGAACAGCTCATCGCCATCTTTAGAGACGGTGTAGCTATCCGGGCCGGTCACTTCCAGTTCAACGTTACGTTTGTCGATAGTGCGTGGGATTTCCAGGCGCGAAATCGCGATACTGGCAGGTTTGTTGCCCATCAGGCGCGACAGACCCTTGCCGATGACCGGGAAGTAGTTCTGCTCAACCACGGTATCCAGACCCAGATCGTCAACGGTTTTGCCGATGACCATACGGGATTCCAGAATTTCGATCTCCGTATCAGAGGCAGGCGTCGGTGGCAGAATGCTGTCAATCTCGTTCAGAACGGTGCTGGCATTCTTCTGCTCAACCTGAACTAACGCATCAGCGCTATAAATCGGTGTCGCAAACAGTGTGTAGAGTGTTCCCGCCAGCATGAAAAATGCAGTAACGGCAACAATGATCCAGCGATGGTCAATAAGCTGTCCCACAAGATGTGCCAGATCCCATCCATTCGACTCCTCGCCCGGCGCGGTTCTGACCTTATTTTTTATATTCATGGATAATCCCAACTATCGGCTTAATACGTTGACCCATTTCTGGGTAGCGTTTTCCAGTAATCCGTAAATCTCTTCAAAGGCCTCACGGCTTTTTCGATACGGATCCGCAATTTCTTTCTGATTGAGCCAGTGCCCAAGCAACATGGTTTTGCCACGTGCGGCGGGGTCGATGCGATTCACCTGTTCAATATGTCGCTTCTCCATGACCAGAATCAGGTCAGTGTTGCGACACATTTCGGCCGTTAACTGTTGTGCCTGATGGCCTTCCAGCGACAGACCCTGCGCTTCGGCAACGGAGGATGCCATTTTGTCGGCCGGGTGGCCGACAAGCGCCCCCAGGCCGGCAGAGCGAACATCTAAATCGGGCAGCGCACGTTTAAACAGGCGCTCTCCGGTCGGAGAGCGGCAGATGTTGCCAACGCAAACGACTAACACGGACGTAATCATGGTCAGACCTTAGTTCGACCAGTTGCGGATACGCAGTGCGCTCTCGCTCACATCGTTGATACCCGCAATGGTTGGCAGTAATTGCGAGATCACACGGTTCCAGCGCGTCAGCGGCGTTGAGGTGACATACACGATGTCATATGGCTGAAGCTGGAATTCGGTACCCATCACCATGGATGCCGCATCTTTGGTGTTCAACTGATAGATGTTGGCAATCTTATTGCGATCGGTGCCGCGCAGTGGACGGATAACGAAGACGCCGGTGGCGTCAGAGGTGGTTTGATCCATCCCGGCCGCGTTGCCCAGTGCTTCCGCCAGCGTCATGCCGCTACGGTCCATTTTCAGGGTCGCCTGCTGCTTCACTTCACCCATCACGAAGATTTTCAGATCATCGTTACGCGGAACGTAAAGGATATCGCCCGGATAGAGGAGGTGGTTCTGGCTCAGGTCGCCATTCTGCATCAGTGCCTGCAGAGAGACGCGCTGTTCACGACCGTTGTGCGTCAGCACGACGTTACGCCAGTCAGCATCAGGGGCCAGGCCGCCAGCGGCGTTAATCGCGTCCAGAATCGTCAATGGCACGTTAGTAATCGGCTGCTGACCTGAGGTCGTCACCGAACCGGTGACATAGGTTTTCTGTGATTTGAATGAGGCGATGCTCACATCAACCTGTGGGCTTTCAATGTACTGTGCCAGCCGGCGTGCCACTTCGTTACGCACTTCGCCAACAGTACGGCCCGCTACACGCACACGGCCAATGTAGGGATAGAAGATAGTGCCGTCAGAATGTACCCAGTTGCCGGTGTCGCTGGCGCTACGGTACTGGCCCGCAGGGGTCGTCAGTTCCGGGTGATCCCAGACCGTCACGGTCAGGACATCGCCCACACCAATACGGTATTCATAGTTCTGAATTTCGTTCTGCAGGGAAGGATTCGCCTGAGCCACCAGAGGCTTAGGACGCATTTTCTCAACCAGTGAAGGCGTTAACGGGAAGACGTTGACATATTTATCGATGTCAAAGTTGCTATCCTGTTGCTCAATAACATCTTTTCCTGATGTAGAAAGACGAGAACCGGGTTCGACTGTACACCCGACAAGGAATGTGGCGGATACCAGCAAGGGTATCAATTTCATTTTGATTGTAATCATTTAGATCTTCGCTATCAGTTATTTATTGATAGAGGCGAAACCGCCGCTGTGTAAGCGTCCAACAAAAAGTAAATCCTACCTGACTTAAGCACTGAACCTGTCGTTCATTATCCTTGCTCCACTTGTTATAAGTAGCGGCCATCTACCAGGGTGTACCCTGAACGCCACGCATCATAGCGGACTATGGATGCACAGCGATATCCCTGATGATGGCCACTATCAACGACACGCCTGACAACGGCAAAACACCTCTGAGCGCGCATTAACGCGCTCATTCCGACTCACGATTAATAGGCACCATCGCGTTTCAACACCACGCCCACTGTCTTAAACAGAATCGCGATGTCGTTCCACAGTGACCAGTTTTTCACGTACCACGAGTCGAAATAGACGCGGGTTTCATAGTCAACATCATTACGACCGCTGACCTGCCACAATCCCGTCATGCCTGGCTTTGCCATCAGGTAATAATCAACATCACCGGCATAACGACAGAGTTCATCTTCAATGACCGGACGCGGTCCGACCAGACTCATATCACCGCGCACCACGTTCCAGAGCTGAGGGAGCTCATCGAGGCTTGTTTTACGGATGAAGTGGCCCACTTTAGTAATACGTGGATCATTTTTGAGTTTGAAATCTTTATCCCATTCCGCACGGGCAATCGGATCAGTGCGCAGCACCTCTTCCAGCACTTCTTTTGAATTAATGACCATCGAGCGGAATTTCAGGCATTTGAATTTACGGCCATTCATTCCCACACGCTCGTGACCATAAATCGGTGGTCCACCGTCACGACCCACCAGGAAGCCCAGTACCAGCAGCGCTGGCATCAGCATCAGGATAATCGAGAGCGCACCCACGATATCGAATGCCCGCTTCAGGAAGCGCGACGTGCGTTTAGCCAGGTTGTTCTGAACCCGCAGGATCATCACTTCATGGCTGAAGATATAGGCCATGTCGGTACCGTAGAGCGGTACACCACGCAGGGTTGGGATCACTGACACTGAACGGCAGTTGTGCATCGCCAGCGATTTAAGCCAGACATCACGGTACTGACTCTGCTCATACTCAACGGCAACGATAAACTGCGTTTCGCTGTTGGTGAGGCTCCAGAGCTCCTGCTCGTCGCGCAGCACCGGCACGCCGTTCATGATCTCCTGCGGACAGGTTCCATCAACGTCATAGAAGGCGATAACGTCAAAACCCATGACCTCTTCGCTTTGCAGCGCCTGCCAGGCTTCATGCGCATTTTTGCTGCTGCCGATAATAATGGTCTGTTTTTTCCACAAGCCATTTTTATTCAGCAGACGTTTAGAAAGCGCGCGGCAGGTCGGAATTAAAATCAGCGCCAGGATCCAGGTCAGTAACCAGACGAAACGCGACATCTGCCACTGCGACAGGGCGGTAATCGACAGGTCGATAACAGAAAATATAAGAATGGTACGAAAAACTTCTTTTAATTCGAACCAGAAAGGTTTGCGGTAAGTGTAGTGACGCAGCCTTACCCAGAACCAGCCAATACAAATTACCGACAGACAAATGTGTGTGGCAATTTTTAAATTCATTTCTTTTTCAGAAATATCTGCCAGTGGCGAACCTGACTGAGCATTAATTAGCATCATCGCCACAAATAACGCTGCGTTGAAACAAATTAAATCTGAACATGCCAGCATTAATTTGGTAATAAGACTTTTAAACGTAAATTCTGTATCGCGCATATTTAACTCTTTATTTTATTTCCTTAAACCCGCAACGGCTATCGCCTGTTTAATCGTTAAGCGATGAAACCTTTCCAGACTGAGCCGTTTCTAAGGGGAGCTCCTGCGGCGTTTACGCCAGTGATCTTAACCATGACACCAATAATATTGTGATAAATACCAACAGATTACTCTGACTTTAAGCACCGCCAGCACTGCTCATTTTATCAACGAAAACGCGATTCAGGCACGCTACCGCCCTTGGCTGTCGCTGCCAATATCGCTGTCATCATTCATATTGCTCCCCGTAATGCGTTAACGTTACCGCAGCGCATCATACAGACGTTCTTTAGCGAATAACTCATTCGTCACATTTCGATTAATGTCGAATAGGCACGCAAATTACGACTCTGGGACAGAGTTTGCTAACTTGTTGCTATACTAGTTATTACTGGCTTGTTTACAAGCAGGTCCCGCCATCCCTGGACTATTTTAGGAAAAAGACTACCAGCAATTAGTATTGATGCCTGACAGGCAGTGCAATCCTTTCTGTACAATTCGGATTAATGCCATACTCCCGGTGAGATAAATCTCATAAGCCCGGCAGGTGAATATCACTTTCTCGTGACAAAATGACTCAGAATAGTCTTCCCTGCCCCCTGTGAATTTAATCAAAGCGTCACGCTGTTGTGCTCATATTTTGCACGATATATCACGCTGTGCTTGTTATCCCCCCCTGCCCTGCCATTTGTACGCAGCTTCGCACTCCACTATCATCAGAGAAAACCCAATTTAAGACATTCAGGTGAACAACACATGCTGGAGGTAATTGCAGATCCCTCGTTATGGGCGGGATTAGTAACGCTAATCGTTCTGGAACTGGTTTTAGGCATCGACAATCTGATCTTCATTGCCATCCTGGTTGAGAAGCTTCCCGGCCCCCTTCGCGACCGCGCGCGCGTAATCGGACTGCTGCTGGCGTTAGTGTGCCGCTTATTGCTGCTGGCTTCGCTTTCCTGGCTGGTTACGCTGAAAGAACCCTGGGTTACGCTGGCCGGTCACCCCTTTAGTGCACGCGACTTACTGCTGTTGTCAGGTGGGGTTTTCCTGTTATTCAAAGCCACAACAGAGCTGAATGCGCGCCTTGAAGGCCATGATGACGATGCCGGTCAACAAAAAGGCGGCGCTAAATTCTGGCCGGTGGTGGCGCAAATTGTGGTGCTGGATGCCATCTTCTCGCTGGATGCGGTAATTACCGCCGTCGGCATGGTGAATGAATTGCCGGTCATGATGATTGCGGTCACCATCGCCATTCTGCTGATGCTGCTCGCCAGCAAGCCGCTGACCCGCTTTGTGAATAACCATCCTACGATTGTCATCCTCTGCTTAAGCTTCCTGCTGATGATTGGCTTCAGCCTGGTGGCAGAGGGCTTTGGCTTTGTCATTCCCAAAGGCTATCTCTACGCGGCTATCGGCTTCTCGGTCATCATTGAGGCACTCAACCAGCTGGCCCACTTTAACCGTCGGCGTGTGCTGTCGGCGGGTCGCCCGTTGCGCCAGCGCACGGCGGAAGCGGTGTTACGGATGCTGCGGGGTGCAGCGGAACCGGCGGAACTGGATGCAAAAACCTCGTCGCTGATTGCTGACAGCGACGCCAGCATGCTGTTCAACCGCCAGGAGCGGGTGATGATTGCCCGGGTGCTGGGCATGGGTCAGCGCCACGTTAACAGCATCATGACCTCACGTCATGACGTCGAACATATCGATCTCAGTGATGACCCGGCAGAGATCATGTCACGCCTCGACCGCAACCAGCACACACGCATCCTGATAACGGACAATTCCAGCGAACCGCTGGGCGTGGTGCATGTCATTGATTTGCTGCACCAGTCGCTGCATCATAATTCACTCGATCTGCGCGCCCTGATTCGGCAGCCGCTGGTCTTTCCTGAACGTCTGACACTGCTACAGGCGCTGGAACAGTTCCGTCAGGCCCATACTCACTTTGCTTTTGTGGTGGATGAGTTTGGTTCAGTGGAGGGCGTAGTGACGCTGAGCGACGTGATGGAAACCATCGCGGGCAATCTGCCGAATGAGGCGGGAGAGATTGATGCCCGCTACGATATTCAGATTCAGGGAGAGGGACACTGGATTGCCAACGGCCACATGCCGCTGGAAGACCTGGCGCTCTATGTGAAACTGCCGCTGGACGAGCAGCGTGATTATCATACGCTGGCAGGATTACTGATGGATAAGCTGCAACATATCCCTCAGGAAGGTGAAGTGTTGCAGCTGGGTGATTATCTGCTGCGAACCCTGCAGGTGGAAAATCATCGGGTTCAGAAAGTCGAAATTCTGCTGCAGCCCGATAGCGATTACGAGGTGTAAGCATTCGCCCGGTTTGACAGCATGCGCCCGCTATGGGCGCATGATTTTCTTCAGGTTCTCTTTGTTCTCGCCCTCTTTCTGACGATCGATCCACTGATTCAGTCGTGACTTCGCTTCACTCTGAAGACGGTCACGCAGCACAGCATCTACCGGCAGAGAATATTGCAGGCTGTTCCAGTCACCATACATACGCAGCGGAACCGGCTGACTGGAAAGCGTCTTCACCAGCGCATCATCGCCACGCCAGCCGCTGATTTTCAGCCCCAGGGTGACGTCCAGCTGTTGCTGCACCATGTCGACTTTACCCGCGCCCTGCAGGCCCAGATTCTGACCATTGCCATTAATATCGCTGAAGCTGAGAACGCCTTTATTCAGCGCGACCTGACCACTGATCGACTCAATGCCTTCATCGACGGCTTCCTGACTGCTGACTTTATCACTGACCCGTGCCACGGCACGCTGCACCATCTGCTGCAGATTAAGCTGTGCCAGCTTCAGGTTACTGGCGCTGATGGTCGCCCTGCCCTGCCAGCTTCGTTTTGCCGCCTCAACCGTCAGCGTATTGCCCGACAGTTCGCCATCAAGGCTCAGATTTCCCTGCAGGCTTTCCGGCAGGTCAAATGCTTTGAGCAGTGGCTGAATGGCAATTAACCGGAGTTGCGGTTTCAGGCTGACCTGCGTTTCCGGCTGACGAATATCGATGCTGCCGGGAACCGAGAAACTGCCATTGCCCAGTTTGCCGCTGAGCGTGTTCAGCGTCATCAGGCCCTGCTGGTTGCTGGCATTTACCGCCAGTCCGGTCAGGGAGAGGCCGCGCCATACCACACTATCCGCCTGTAATTTCAGCGCCAGGTTCAGGTCATTCAGCGGAGAGTCGGCGTTGCTGCGCTCCCGTGGGGCCGCAATCACCGGCGAACGGGCTACAGTGGCATGCTGTACGCCAGGCGTTTCAGAGACGGGCGTGCTGGTGAGTAAATTATCAAGATTCAGCGTGCTGGCTTTCAGATCCAGCGCCAGCTGCTGTGGCGGAGTAACCTGTCCGTTGCCCTGCCCGCTCAGTGTACTGTCGTTGGCGGTGAGCTGCAGATTGCTGAAGGAGAACTGCTGGCGATCGCCATTCCATTCGCCCTGCAGGCTCAGAGACCCTTTGATTCCCTGAACCGGAATATCGGCACCGGAAAGGGTGTAATCAAGCTGCTGCAGCTGGCCGCTGAGACGATGAGGATATTGTGCAGCATCAAGCTGGCCTTTGAGATTCAGGGTCGCGTTGCGCTGATTGCGCATCAGGCTGGTGCTCAGCGACAGGGTCGCCAGCTTGTTCGCGTCCTGTTCCATATTAATGTTGAGGTCGCGGAAATTATATTCGTCGCCGCCCGGCTGCTGCCAGATAAGCAGACTGTCGGCTACCCGCAGCTTAGCAATATCAAATGACCAGCCGCTGGACGCCGGGGCTGGCTCCGCATCGCGCGGACCCTGGGGCGCATTTTTAGCACGCTGCGCGCTGCTCGCTGGTGTGACCCGCACAATCGCATTTTTCAGCAGTACCTGACTGACGCTGAGCTGATGGGATAAGAGTGGCCAGAGATCGACATCAAGCCGCATGTTTTCTGCCGAAACCAGCGGCTGGCTGGCACCCGGCGCGGTGAGACTCATCCGGCCTGCCAGGATACTGAGCTGAGGCCAGACGTGCCACCGCAGATCGCTGCTGACTTCAAGGCGATAACCACTGCGTTGTTCGACCTGTTGCACCATATAGGCACGAAAGTCGTTGGGATTGACCAGCAGCACCAGCGCGCTCATTCCCGTTACGACCACCACTAACAGGATGGCCAGCGTGGTTATCACTCTTTTCATTACATCCTCAAATCAGTCTTTATCGATACGGCTGGCATCAGCGCCCTGCTGACCGCGATATTTCGCATCTTCACGTCGGTTATAGGGACGCGCAGCCGGGCCTGAAAGCGGTTCAAAACTTAGCGCGCCAATTAACATACCGGGACGCAGCGCCAGCGGCAGTTTACCTGAATTGTAGAACTCCAGCACGATACGGCCCTGCCAGCCTGGATCAATACGGTGAGCCGTCACATGAACCATCAGCCCAAGACGCGCCAGCGATGAGCGGCCATCCAGCCAGCCGACCAGATCGTCGGGCAGCGTCACGGACTCCAGCGTCACCGCCAGCGCCAGTTCACCCGGATGAAGGAAAAAGGCTTCGTCATCAGGTAGCACGATCTCATCGCTCATAACCCGGTCCAGTGCCGCGCTCACTTCCTGTTTCGGGCCGCTCAGGTCGATAAAAGCCGCGGTGTGGCCGCTGAAGGTGCGGAACTGATTACCCAGACGCACATCGACCGTGGCACCATTAATGCGCTCGACCGGCGGGCGCGGCTCAATGGCCAGTTTGCCATTGTCCAGCCAGGCTTCGATATCGCGATCGCATAATCTCATTGCGGTAACTCCATGACATAAGTGTAGCAAACCGGCATGCGTGCCTGCCGCCGGTCTGCACCACGTCCGGACGGACGTGCGTTATTCAAAAAACTGGTTGATTTTCGCCTTGAGGATATCGATGGCGATACGGTTTTTTCCGCCGCGCGGCACAATAATATCGGCGTACTGTTTTGATGGCTCAATAAACTGCAGGAACATCGGACGCACGGTCTTCTGATACTGACTCATTACCGAATCCATAGAACGGCCACGCTCATTGACGTCACGTTTCATACGGCGCATCAGACAGATGTCGAGTGGCGTGTCCACGAAGATAGAGAAGTTGAGTTCCTGGCGCAGACGGGCATCGGTTAACAGCAGAATGCCTTCAAGGATAATGACCTTTTTGGCCTTCAGGTGTTGTGTTTGCTGGGTGCGGGTGTGTTCAACATAGCTGTAAACCGGCAGCTCAATATCCTGACCGGCTTTCACCGCCTGCAGATGCTGCAACAGCAAATCATGATCCATCGCACTCGGATGGTCATAATTGGTTTTAATCCTCTCTTCCATGGTGAGGTGACTTTGATCTTTGTAATAAGCATCTTCCGGGATCACCCCGATGTGCTCGTCACCTACCTGATCACGGATTTCACGATAGAGCGTGCTGGCAATTAAACTTTTACCGGATGCGGAAGCGCCGGCAATGCCTACAATCACGCACTGATGAGACTTGTCAGTCATACTATTTTAGGACCTGATAACTGGAGCCTGCCACTGGTCACACATTACGCGGGCAGCGGACGGGCCGAAATGGAGAGGGTGTGTTCGCGCTAAGTATAGGGATTTCGGTCTTTTGATGCCAGAAAAATGGCGCTGGCGTCTTTTCAGACTTTCTCCTTTGGACGCCACTCATTTCACCGATAAACTAACGGCACACCATACTATAAAAAAAATGGCCTGCGCGGCACGCTGTTCAGACGACGCGTGTCGCAAATATTCCGACCGAATGATGCATCAGGAGTGGTATGCACTGGAAGACTTTGACCTATTTTGGCGACAGCATGCTGTTGATTCCGACAGCGGTGATTATTGCGCTGATTTTGCCGTGGAAGAGTGACAATCGTCTTACGGTCTTTTACTGGATTGTGGCCTTTGGCCTGGCTGGGCTGACTGTCAGCCTCTCGAAAATCCTGTTTCTGGGATTTGGCATTGGCAGCGCCCGCTTTAATTTCACCGGTTTCAGCGGTCACAGCGCCATGTCCGCCACGCTATGGCCGGTCATGCTATGGCTGATTTCCGGGCGCTGGAAATCCGTGTGGCGCATCGCGGCGATTGGCGTCGGTTATCTGATCCCCCTGATGGTCGGTTTCTCCCGCCTGATGATCCACGCCCACTCTAAAAGTGAGGTCGCTACCGGTCTGCTGCTGGGCTTTACGTTGTGCACCGCGTTTCTGATTTCGCAACGCCGTACCTCATTAAAAGGCTTCAGCTGGCCGCAGGTGGGTGCCGCGCTGTTAGTGCCGTTTGTTTTGATGGGTCACGGTCGCGTCGCGACGACGCAGCAGTTTCTGGAGCGCTTCTCTGCCAGCCTCGCGGGCCTGGAGAAACCCTATACCCGCGCCGATCTTTTCCGCCAGTAATCAACACGCTGGCAATCAATTTTACCGTGCCCGTCAATTCGCCGAATAACGGGCAATATTGATTTCACCCCTTTTTTCTTTGCCGAATGTGCTAGCATGCAGTCAGAGAATGACTGGTGCCTGATTCGCCGTTGCGGAGCCCTGCACCCTGCCGGAAGTCCGCATGACGATAGAGATCCTGTCCCCGCAAAATAACCTGCCAAACCGCTGGCTCTCGGCCCTGGTGCTTGGCTGCGTGGTGTTTGTCCTGACACTGTTCTGTCTTGAACTGATCGTTGTCAGTGGGAAGATTTCCCCGCTCTGGTTCCCGACCACCTTAATGACCGTCGTGGTTTTCCGCTGCCCGTCACGACAGCTGCCGCTGCTGCTGACCGCCTGTGTGCTGGGCACCGCGGGGGCTAATGCCATCATCATCGGACCTGCTCTCTCTAATATTAAATTCGCGCTGCTTAATCTTATTCAGGCTGGCGCAGGTGGCATGCTGCTGCGCGCCCTGCTGGATCGGCGCGCGCCACTGAATTCGCTCAGCGACTGGGCCAGGCTGGTGTTGTCCGTCGGCATCGTGACGCCGGTGCTTGGCGGCCTGCTCGCGATCTGGACGCTACAGGTCAGCGGTCATGCCTCGTTTCCCTTCTTCTATACCTGGGTCATCTCCGAGATCATCGGCATGCTGGTGTTAGGCCCGATGCTGCTTCTGCTGCCCTGGCCGCTGCGGCGCGCGCAGTTCAGCGATCTGCGCCTGGCCGAATCGCTGCTGACGCTGCTGCTTACCCTCGGAGCCAGTTATCTGGCACTGCGTTTCCTGCCGTGGCCCTTTACCTTTATTGTGGTAATCCTGTTCTGGTGCGCGGTTCGCCTGCCCAAGCTGCAGGCGTTTGTCCTGTTCTTCCTGAACGCCAGTTTTATCTCAATGCTGCTGGCTTTTGATTTGGTCAACGTGGTCAATAATAACAGCGCCCTCGGCCCGGTCTCGAGCTGGCTGCCATTTCTGCTGGTGTTAATCCCCAGTCATATTATGTCGCTGGTGATGGACGCGTTCCGGCGTGAAAAACTTCATATTACCGACAGCGAAACCCGCTTCCGGCATGCTATGGAGTACTCTGCCATCGGTATGGCGCTCGTCGCACCTGAGGGCAACTGGCTGCAGGTGAATCGATCTCTGTGTCAGACTCTGGGTTATCCGGCAGAAGAGCTGAAGCGTCTGACCTTTCAGCAAATTACCCATCCCGACGATCTTTCACTCGATCTGCAGCATGTGAGCCGGCTGCTGGAAGGCGAGATTGATACTTATACCTTCGAAAAGCGCTATTTCCGTAAGGATGGTGAAATTGTCTGGGCGCGGCTGACGGTCTCGCTGGTGCGCGACAGCAGTCATGCCCCGCTCTACTTTATTGCGCAGATTATCGATATCTCAGAGCTGAAGCAGAGTGAGCAGGTGAACCGCCGGTTGATGGAGCGTATTACGCTGGCCAATGAGGCGGGCGGCATCGGCGTGTGGGAATGGAACCTGCTGACTGGCGAGATGTTGTGGGATAAGCGCATGTACGCCCTGTTTGGCCTGGCGCCGCATGAGTCGCCCAGCTATGACCTCTGGATCCATCTGCTGCACACCGCCGATCGGGAATATGCCGCGATGACGGTACAGCAGGCAATTGAATTGCGCAGCGCGTTTCACATGGAGTATCGCGTAGTCAATGCTGAAGGACAGCGCTGGGTACGTACTCAGGCTAACCGGCAACTGAGCAAAGAGGGGCGCATTGAGCGCATGCTGGGTATCTGCCAGGACATCACGCCACTCCGCAACCTGAATGAAGCGCTGTTTCAGGAGAAAGAGCGCATGGCGATCACCCTGGATTCCATCGGCGAAGCGGTGATCAGCACCGATAAAGAGATGCGCGTCGCCTTTATGAACCCGGTAGCAGAGAAGATGAGTGGCCTCTCGCAGGAACAGGCAGCCGGTCAGCCGCTGAGTGAACTGCTGCATATCACTCAGGGACGTAACGGTCCGGAAGTCGAGAATCTGCTGTTATGCCAGCTGCCGGCGGAAAAAATCACCCCCGGGCTCGCGGACGATCTGGTGCTGCATACGCCCGATGGCGGCCATATCGATATTCACTACAGCATCACACCGTTGCGTTCCGAAGCGGGCCTGGAACAGGGTGCCGTAATGGTTATTCAGGATGTCAGCGAATCCCGCAAGCTGATGAAGCGGCTGAGCTATAGCGCGCTGCATGACACCCTGACCCGCCTGCCGAATCGTGCCAGTTTTGAGCTTCAGCTTAAACGTCTGCTGTTTGATGCCGCTGAGCATCAGCATCAGCATGTGCTGGTGTTTATCGACCTGGATAAGTTTAAAGCGGTCAATGACAGCGCCGGACACGCCGCAGGCGATGCGTTACTGCGTGAACTGTCTGATTTAATGCAGCACCATCTGCGAAGCAGCGATTTCCTGGCCCGTCTGGGCGGTGACGAGTTTGCGCTGCTGATGCCCGATTGCGAAGTTGCTCAGGCGCATGACGTGGTGCAGCGCATCGTCGCCGCGGTCAATGATTACCGATTCCAGTGGCTGGGCCGCCTTTATCATGTGGGTGCCAGCGCAGGCGTAACGCAGATTTCAGCGGATAACTGCCAGAGCGGCGACGTGCTTTCGCAGGCGGATATCGCCTGTTACAACGCTAAACGCAGCGGGCGCGGACGGCTGGTCATCTACGAACAGCATCGGTTACCGCTGCCGGGTAATCATCAGGGCATGGATGCAGCAATGATTGATGCGCTGCAGATCGAACTGCCTGCCTGGGCCGTTGCGCCGCCCAAAACACCGCAGGCAGCCTTTATCTGGCTGCTTGAGGTTCAGCTGTTAACGGCTGACGGGCTGCTGGTGGATGAAACGTTGCTGCGTAATAACCTGCCTGACGATACGCTGCGGCGACGGCTGGATAACAATATTCTGGATGCTTTTTTCCGTCACGATGTGCAGAGGCTGAATAACAAAGGCATTCCGGTGATCCTGCCACTCAATGCACAGGTTCTGAGCGATGCCGCCTATGTGCAACAACTCTGTCAGCGCTTTGTTGCCGAGGGCCTCTCCGACAGCCGCTGTGGTTTCGCTTTCCCTGCCGCCAGCGTGCTCAGCAAAGGCGATCAGCTCTATGCCGCGCTGATGCAACTGCGGCAGTGTGGCTGTCGTGTCGTGTTGCAGCATTTTGGCCGTAATCTGGATGCCTTCAATCTGCTGAGTGACGAAGTCGTTGATTATCTGGTGCTGGCACCTGAACTGGTGGCTAACGTTCATAATAATCTGATGGATGAGATGCTGCTGACCATCATTCAGGGCCAGGCAACACAGCGCAATATCTCGGTGCTGGCCGGTCCGATTTCAGTACCCGCCGTACTCAGCACGCTGGCTACTCTTGATGTGGATGGCGTCTGGGGCAGTGCCGTAGCCGAGCGTCAGCCGTTGCGTTCTCTGGCCGAAGATCGCATCTTCGCTATCCGTTAATTCCCGCGCTGCCTGCTTGCCACCCTGCTGAAGCTGCGCTAAAGTCGCCCCCTTTTTTCCGGCATGGGGGCGAAAATGTTCATAGGATTCGATTACGGCACGGCTAACTGCTCCATTGCAGTCAGCGAAAATGGCACGCCACGTCTGTTAACGCTGGAAAATGATCAGCGCCTGCTGCCGTCAATGATCTGTGCGCCGACCCGCGAGTCGATCAGCGAATGGCTCTATCGTCATCATCAGGTGGCGACACCAGACAGCGAAACCACGGCGCTGCTGCAGCGTGCGATGCGCTATAACCGCGAAGAGGATATCGAGGTCCAGCCAAACAGCGTGCAGTTCGGCCTCACCGCGCTGCAGCATTACATGGTCGACCCCGAAGATGTCTGGTTCGTTAAATCCCCCAAATCGTTCCTCGGTGCCAGTGGCCTTAAGCCGCAGCAGATCGCCCTGTTTGAAGATCTGGTCTGCGCCATGATGCTGCACATCCGCCAGCAGGGTGAAAGCCAGCTTGATCAGGCCATCGATCAGGCAGTGATCGGGCGGCCGGTCAACTTCCAGGGCTTAGGCAGCGAAGAGTCTAACCAGCAGGCAGAAGGCATTCTGCTGCGCGCCGCCCACCGCGCCGGTTTCCGCGACGTGGAGTTTCAGTTTGAGCCGGTCGCCGCCGGGCTTGATTTCGAAGCGACGCTGAAGCAGGAGACGACGGTTCTGGTGGTGGATATCGGCGGCGGTACGACCGACTGCTCGATGTTGCTGATGGGGCCAAAATGGCGTGATAAGGCGGACCGCCGTGAAAGCCTGCTGGGCCACAGTGGTTGCCGCGTGGGCGGTAACGACCTGGATATTATGCTCACGTTTAAGACCCTGATGCCGTTACTGGGCCTGGGCGGTAACACCCTGAAAGGCACCGCGTTGCCTGCCCTGCCGTGGTGGAACGCCATCGCCATCAATGATGTTCCGGCGCAGAGTGACTTTTACAGTCCGGCCTGCGGTAAGTGGCTGCGGGATTTAGTGCGGGATGCTGAACAGGGTGACGTCGTGGCTCGCCTGCTGAAAGTGTGGCAGCAGAAGCTCAGTTACCGGCTGGTGCGCGCGGCAGAAGAGAGCAAAATTGCGCTGTCAGCCAGCCCGGCGCATACCGCTTCACTCGACTTTATTGCCGCGGCATTAGAGACAGAGATTGGCGTGGATCAGCTGCAGGATGCGATCAGTCAGCCGCTGGAGAAAATTCTGGAGCAGGTGCAACTGGCGTTAGCCACCAGCCAGATCAAGCCTGATGTGATTTATCTGACCGGCGGCAGTGCGCGCTCACCGTTGCTGCGCGCAGCGCTGCAGCAGACGCTGCCGGACACGCCGATTGCGGGCGGCGATGATTTCGCCTCCGTCACCGCAGGCCTGGCCCGCTGGGCGGAAGTGATGTTCCGCTAATCCAGCTCTGCCCTGTTTTGTAATCAAAAAAAACGGCACCTGAAGGTGCTGTTTTTGTTTGCGGATTACGGAGAGCAGGCTCAGGGAGCATACGCCTTTCGCAAAGACGCAAAACCCGCCATCCCTGGCGGGCTCAGCGCGGGCCAGCCCTGGCCCGCTATGCTTTGCTACTGGCGTATGCTCCCATCGCTTTACGTCTGTGAGTCGTCTGTTTAGGTGCCGTTTTTATTGAGAATCAGAAGGCGATATTGGCGCTGATACCGCCGATAAACGCATCCTTCACTTCGCTCACCGCGCCCGGTGCCACCACATACTGCAGGTTAGGTCGCAGTGACATCCAGTTGGTCACTTTGGCGTTGTAGTAAACCTCATAGTTGTATTCTGACCCTTCCTGAATCGGCAGATAAGTCGGGCTGTCAAAGCGGCTCTCGCCATTGGCCTGATTCTGCTGACGCAGTGAGCGGGTGTAGTCACTGTTCACATGAATACGCGACGCGCCCACACCGATTTCATCCTGTGGACGGGCATCAAACGGTCCTGTCCAGGTAAAGGCGATAGACTGGTAGTTATCGGTCTTCGAGGTCTTGTGATCGTTCATCACTGCCTGAACCCGCACGCCCAGACCACGGTTCACATCGCCATCCTGCGCAGTCAGTTGTTGCTGCAATAACAGATAGCCGCCGTAGGAGTGCGCCTGATCCTGATAGCCGCCGTTGCGCCAGCTGCCATAGACATCGCCATCCACTGACGAATAGTAATAACCGATGCGATAGTTACCTGGTAATTTCTCTGGCCCGAACGTCGGTTTCCAGCCCAGTTCCACCGGTACCAGATTCCCCTCGGAATTACTGGTGTCCAGACGGAAGCCATCGCCGCGATCGTAGTTAGCGCTGTTCTGATTATAGAAACCGACCTGGAAGAAGACATCCGGCGTGATATTAAACTTAACCCGGCCGCCCCACTGCGACACCGGCCAGTTGAACCAGCGATCGCCACGCCAGTTACCCGCCTGCCCGCTGCCCAGCGCCAGGTTCTGGAACAGATTGCCATCGAAGTTATCGAAATCTTCCCCCACCGTTACCCGTCCGGCTTTGATATCGACCACATCGTTGAACAGCCCTTTGCGCAACCAGAACTGCGTCAGACGCCAGGTCTGACCGCGACCATAAACTTCCTGCACCGAGGAGAGCATACCGGTGCGCTGATCGGCGACCTGATCGGAAAGATTCTGCCCGTTACGGCTGGTGACGGTCATCTGAAACTCGGCATCCTGCCAGTCCAGCAGCTTTTGCAGATCGAAATTAGTGCCGAACGTCCATTGATCGCTGTAGCGCATGGTGGTATTGGTATCGGCTCCACCGCCTAAGTTAGCGGCGCTTTCCATGGTGTAGTTGACGTCAAACTTGATACCGTCGTCCTGCAACTGCGTTCGGTAACCACCCCAGTCACCAAACATCCATTCAGAGTCCGGGCTGAAAGCGTCAGCGGCGATGGCCTGTGCGGAAAACATGGCCATGATCAGGGTGCCGGTTGCCACACGGCGCAGCGGAAAACGCTGTTCTGCGAGTCTGTTTTTCATCTTGCTTATTCTTATGTAAGTTACGGAAAGTGACGGGCAGAGGATAATGCTGACTAATCTTCATTTATTGTAAATACGTGCGCATAATTTCCTGAAACATCAGTTTATTAACGTATTTGTGATCGGGATCTCTGAATGGTTATTCTTCGGGCAGGATGCGCATTTTTTAACAGGCCAAAATAAAATGGGGCGCTGGCGCCCCTGTGATTAGCGGCTGGCCTGGTCCAGTTGATCAATCTGTGCCGGGGTCAGCGTGAGCTGCATCGCGCCAGTCAGATCGTCGAGCTGTTTAAGCGAGGTCGCACTGACAATCGGTGCGGTAATACCGGGCCGGGCAATCTGCCAGGCCAGCGCCACCTGCGTCGGTGTCACCTGATGCGCATCGCTGATCGCATCCAGCGCGTCAAGGATCCGCAAACCGCGCGGGTTGAGGTATTGGTCTACCACGCCCTGACCGCGTGCGCTTTTACTGGCATCCGCTGCATCACGGTATTTGCCACTAAGGAAGCCGCTGGCGAGCGAGTAGTAGTTGATCACACCTAAGCCGTGGGCTCTCACCACCGGCTCCAGCTCAGCCTCATAAGGCTGACGGTCATACAGGTTATATTGCGGCTGCAGAGTCTCGTAACGCGCCAGCCCCTGCGCTTCACTCACCTGCAACGCCTCCTGCAGCCGCGCCGCACTGTAATTCGAAGCGCCAATAGCCCGCACTTTCCCCTCGCGGATCAGACTGTCAAAGGTGCTTAGCGTGTCTGCCAGTGGCGTGTCCTGATCGTCACGGTGCGCCTGATAGAGGTCGATATAGTCGGTCTGCAACCGGCGCAGTGAATCTTCGACCGCCTGACGGATATATTGTGGCTTCAGCCCGGTTTTTTCCGGGGACAGCTCCATACCGACTTTGGTTGCCAGCACGACCCGATCGCGTTTGCCGCTTTTTTTCAGCCACTCACCAATAATGGTTTCCGATTCACCGCCTTTATTGCCCGGCGCCCAGCGGGAATAGACATCCGCGGTGTCGATAAACCACAGCCCTCGATCCACCAGCGCGTCCAGCAGAGAAAAGGAGGTGGTTTGATCCACTGTCCAGCCAAACACGTTGCCGCCAAACGTCAGTAACGGCACCGTAATACCACTGTCACCCAACTGCCGGGTTTGATTCTGACTCATTATCTGCTCCTGATTTGCCTGCAAACGGTCTGTTTTTCAGCATAGCAAAGTCATTTCACGCCTTTATGACGATTGTGCTGCGATTAATGCAGGAACAGGCATAATTACCCCGCCCTGACAGATATCCTTATTTCCTTCAACTTTTGCCCGTCAGAGGCGACTACAATCTTTCGTTTGCAGGCTACCCCTTTCATGCCTGCGCCTGGGACTACGTCACTGCTGGAGAGCATCAATAATCATGAGCACCCGACATCCTGTTATGAAAAAAACCCTGATCGTGCTGGCCCTGATCGCCGTGGCCGCTGGCGGCTACTACGCCTGGCAGCGCAATGCCCAGCCGCAGAGCAGCAGCCAGACGGATTCGCCAGCGCCACGTGGCGGCAAAGGCGGAGGTGATGGCGCGCGTCGTGCCCTCGCACCGGTTCAGGCGGCAACCGCCACCCGCCAGAGCGTGCCGCAATTCCTCAGCGGACTGGGAACGGTGACCGCAGCTAATACCGCTACAGTGCGCAGTCGGGTCAATGGCGACCTGCTGGCGATCCACTTCACCGAAGGCCAGCAGGTTAACGCAGGCGATCTCCTGGCAGAAGTCGATCCGCGGCCTTATCAGGTGGCGTTAACCCAGGCTCAGGGCCAGCTGGCGAAAGATCAGGCGACGCTGGCGAATGCCCGTCGCGACCTGGCACGCTTTGAGAAGCTGGCAAAAACCTCGCTGGTGTCCCAACAGGAGCTGGACACTCAGCGCTCACTGGTGAGTGAAACGCTCGGCACCCTCAAAGCGGATGAGGGCGGCGTCGCCAGTGCGCAGCTCAACCTGACCTACAGCCGGATCACCGCGCCGATTGCTGGCCGGGTCGGGCTGAAACAGGTGGATGTTGGCAACTATGTCACCAGCGGCGACACCACCGGTATCGTGGTGATCACCCAGACGCACCCGATTGATGTGGTTTTTACCCTGGCAGAAAACAGCATCAGTTCCATTCTGCAGGCGCAGAAAAGCGGCCAGCCGCTGCTGGTGGAGGCCTGGGATCGCAGTAATCAGAATCTGATCGCCAGCGGCAAACTGCTGAGCCTGGATAACCAGATTGATGTCACCACCGGCACCATCAAAATCAAAGCGCGTTTTGATAATCAGGACGACACGCTGTTCCCTAACCAGTTCGTCAATGTGCGGCTGAAGGTCAACACCCTGCAGGATGCAGTGGTCATTCCGCCTGCCGCATTGCAGATGGGCAACGAAGGCCACTTTGTCTGGGTGGTGAACAGTGACAACAAGGTCAGCAAAAAAAGCGTAATTGCGGGTCTGCAGGACAGTGAGAAAGTGGTGATCAGCGCCGGTCTGGAGGCGGGTGAACGCGTGGTGACAGACGGGCTGGATCGCCTGACCGAAGGCGCGAAAGTTGAGGTGGTCGCGCCGCAGAGCAATGCTCCGCGCGCCACCCGCGCGACCCTGCCGTCAAAAGGAGAGCGTGAGTAATGCAGGTCATGCCTCCCGATCACAGTGGCGGGCCGTCACGCCAGTTTATTCTGCGCCCGGTCGCCACCACGCTGTTAATGATTGCGATTTTGCTGGCCGGGATACTGGGCTACCGCTTCCTGCCGGTCTCGGCGCTGCCCGAAGTCGACTATCCCACCATCCAGGTCGTCACGCTCTATCCGGGTGCCAGCCCGGATGTGGTCACCTCATCGATTACTGCCCCGCTTGAGCGTCAGTTTGGCCAGATGTCTGGCCTGAAACAGATGGCGTCGCAAAGCTCCGGCGGTGCTTCGGTCGTGACGCTGCAGTTCCAGCTGACGCTGCCGCTGGATGTGGCCGAGCAGGAGGTGCAGGCGGCCATCAACTCAGCGACCAACCTGCTGCCCAATGATCTGCCTAATCCGCCGGTTTACAGCAAAGTGAACCCTGCCGATCCACCGATCATGACGCTGGCCGTTACTACCCGCAGCATGCCGCTGACGCAGGTGCAGGACATGGTGGAAACGCGCGTTGCACAGAAAATCTCTCAGGTCAGCGGCGTCGGGCTGGTGACGCTGTCGGGCGGTCAGCGTCCGGCGGTGCGGGTGAAGATGAATGCGCAGGCGCTGGCGGCGCTGGGTCTGACCAGCGAAACGGTGCGGACCGCAATCAGCAATGCCAACGTCAACTCGGCTAAAGGCAGCCTGGATGGCCCGACCCGTTCCGTCACCCTGTCAGCCAATGACCAGATGAAGTCAGCGGAAGATTATCGCCAGCTGATCATCAGCTATAAAAATGGTGCGCCGGTACGACTGGGGGATGTGGCAACCATTGAGCAGGGAGCCGAAAACAGCTGGCTCGGTGCCTGGGCCAACCGCGATGCGGCGATTGTGCTCAACGTTCAGCGTCAGCCTGGCGCCAATATCATCGCCACGGCAGATAATATCCGTGCCATGTTGCCCGCCCTGACCGCCGCTCTGCCAAAATCGGTAGAGGTTAAACTGCTCACCGACCGTACCACCAATATTCGCGCTTCGGTCAACGATACGCAGTTTGAGCTGATGCTGGCGATGGCGCTGGTCGTAATGATCATCTATCTGTTTCTGCGCAACGTGCCCGCCACGTTAATCCCGGCGGTAGCGGTGCCGCTTTCGCTAATCGGTACCTTTGCGGCGATGTACTTCCTCGGCTTTTCCATTAACAACCTGACGCTGATGGCGCTGACCATCGCCACCGGCTTTGTGGTCGATGATGCCATCGTGGTGATTGAGAACATCTCACGCTATATCGAGAAAGGGGAAAAGCCGCTGACCGCCGCGCTGAAAGGGGCCGGAGAAATTGGCTTTACCATTATATCCCTCACCTTCTCACTGATTGCGGTGCTGATTCCGCTGCTGTTTATGGGCGACGTAATTGGCCGCCTGTTCCGTGAATTTGCCGTCACGCTGGCGGTGGCGATCCTGATTTCAGCGGTGGTGTCACTGACCCTGACGCCGATGATGTGCGCCAGGATGCTGAGCGCGGAGTCGCTGCGCAAACAGAACCGCTTTTCGCGGGCCAGTGAAGCGATGTTTGATCGTATCGTCGCCACCTATGGTCGTGGCCTGAGCCGGGTGCTGAATCACCCCTGGCTGACGCTGTCGGTGGCGCTGGGCACGCTGGGCCTGACGCTGCTGCTGTGGATGGTGATTCCGAAAGGCTTCTTCCCGCAGCAGGACAACAGCATTATTCAGGGTACGCTGCAGGCCCCGCAGTCGGTCTCCTACGCCAGTATGGCGCAGCGCACCCGCGATGTTGCCTCCATTATCATGAAAGATCCGGCGGTTGAGAGCATGACCTCGTTTGTCGGTGTGGATGGCACCAATGCTTCGCTGAACAGCGCGCGGCTGCAGATCAACCTCAAGCCACTGGATCAGCGCGATGACCGGATTCCGGCCATTCAGCAGCGCCTGCAGCAGCAGGTCAGTGAGGTGCCGGGCGTGCAGCTGTGGCTGCAGGCGGTGCAGGATCTCACCATTGATACCCAGGCGAGCCGCACACCGTACCAGTTCACGCTGCAATCGGGTTCACTGTCGTCGCTCAGCACCTGGGTTCCGGCCCTGCTGACCCGGCTCAGCACCCTGCCACAGCTGCGCGATGTCAGCAGTGACTGGCAGGATCAGGGGCTGGAAGCCTATGTCAACGTGGACCGCGACAGTGCCAGCCGGCTTGGCATCAGCATGGCGGACGTCGATAACGCGCTCTATAACGCCTTTGGGCAGCGGCTGATCTCCACCATCTATACGCAGGCGAATCAGTATCGTGTGGTGCTGGAGCAGGATAATAACGCCACGCCAGGGCTGGCGAGCCTGGATGCCATTCGACTGAACAGCAGCGACGGCGGCAGCGTGCCGCTAAGTGCCATTGCCCGTATCGAGCAGCGTCACACGCCGCTGAGTATTAACCATCTCGACCAGTTCCCGTCGGCGACCTTCTCGTTCAACGTGGCTGACGGCTATTCGCTGGAAGATGCGGTAAAAGCCGTGTCACAGGCAGAAGCGCAGCTTGGCATGCCTGCCGAACTGATGACCCAGTTCCAGGGCAGCACGCTGGCCTTTGAGGCGGCGCTCGGTAGCACGGTCTGGCTGATTGTGGCGGCCATTGTGGCGATGTACATCGTGCTGGGCGTGCTCTATGAGAGCTTTATCCATCCGATCACCATTCTCTCGACGCTGCCTACCGCGGGTGTTGGCGCGCTGCTGGCGCTGATGCTCAGCGGTAATGAACTGGATATTGTGGCGATTATCGGCATCATCCTGCTGATCGGCATCGTGAAAAAGAACGCCATCATGATGATCGACTTTGCGCTGGCGGCGGAGCGCGAACAGGGTATGAAGCCGGCAGATGCCATCTATCAGGCCTGCCTGCTGCGCTTCCGCCCGATTCTGATGACCACGCTGGCGGCCCTGCTCGGCGCGCTGCCGCTGATGCTCAGCACCGGCGTGGGTGCCGAGCTGCGTCATCCGCTGGGCATTGCCATGGTCGGCGGGCTGATTCTGAGCCAGGTGCTGACGCTGTTTACCACGCCAGTGATCTACCTGCTGTTTGATCGACTGGCGCATGCCACCCGTCGCCGCTTTGGCCGCACGGAGGCCGCAGAGTGAAGTTCTTTGCCCTGTTCATTAACCGGCCCGTCGCGACGACCCTGCTGACGCTGGCCATCGCCCTGGCGGGCATGCTGGGTTTCCGGCTGTTGCCGGTAGCACCACTGCCGCAGGTCGATTTCCCGGTGATCGTTATCTCGGCATCACTGCCGGGTGCCTCACCGGAGATTATGGCGTCGTCAGTGGCCACGCCGCTGGAGCGCTCACTGGGACGCATCGCAGGCGTCAGTGAAATGACCTCCACCAGTTCGCTGGGCAGCACCCGGATCATTCTGGTGTTCGATTTTGATCGCGATATCAACGGCGCGGCGCGTGATGTGCAGGCCGCAATTAATGCGGCGCAGAGCCTGCTGCCCACAGGCATGCCGTCGCGTCCCACTTATCGCAAAGTAAACCCTTCTGATGCGCCAATTATGATCATGACGTTGACCTCGGATACCTACAATCCTGGTCAGCTCTATGATTACGCCTCGACCCAGCTGGCGCAGAAGCTGTCCCAGATTGAGGGCGTGGGCGACGTCACCGTGGGCGGCAGTTCGTTGCCTGCGGTACGTGTGGCGCTCAATCCGCAGGCGCTGTTTAATCAGGGCGTGTCGCTGGATGCGGTGCGCACCGCGATCTCGAACGCCAACCAGCGTCGGCCGCAGGGCGCACTGGATGACGCGCAGCAGCGCTGGCAGTTGCGTACCAATGACGCGCTGCAGACCGCCCGTGAGTATCAGCCGCTGGTGGTGCACTACAACAACGGCGCAGCGGTGAAGCTGTCCGATGTGGCAACCGTCGAGGATTCGGTGCAGGACGTGCGTAACGCCGGGATGTCGCGCGGTAAACCCGCGGTGCTGCTGCTGATCCGCAAAACGCCTGAAGCCAACGTTATCGATACGGTTGACCGGATCCGTGCCGAAATGCCGCTGCTGCATGAGGTGATCCCGGCCGCCATCGATCTGCAGATTGCTCAGGATCGCTCGCCCACCATTCGCGCCTCGCTGCATGAAGTGGAGCAGTCTCTGCTAATCGCCGTGGCGCTGGTGATTCTGGTGGTGTTTGTCTTCCTGCGCTCGGGGCGTGCCACGCTGATCCCCGCCGTCGCCGTGCCGGTTTCGCTGATCGGTACCTTTGCCGCGATGTACCTGTGCGGCTTCAGCCTGAATAACCTGTCGCTGATGGCGCTCACTATCGCCACCGGCTTTGTGGTGGATGATGCGATCGTGGTGCTGGAGAACATTGCCCGCCACGTCGAAGCGGGCATGAAACCGCTGGCCGCCGCGCTGAAAGGGGTACGGGAAGTCGGCTTTACCGTGCTGTCGATGAGCCTGTCGCTGGTTGCCGTGTTCCTGCCGCTGCTGATGATTGGCGGGCTGATTGGCCGTTTCTTCTCTGAGTTTGCCATTACGCTGTCGGTGTCTATCATCATCTCGCTGTTTATCTCCATCACCCTGACACCGATGATGTGCGCGTATTTGCTGAAGCCCCACGGGCCGCGCAGCCAGCCCCGTCGACGCGGCGCGGGCCGGCTGCTGATGGCGATTCAGCAGGGTTATGGTCGTTCGCTTAACGTGGTACTGAACCATGCACGCTGGATCATGCTGCTGTTTTTCGCCACCATCTTCCTGACCGGCTGGCTGTTTGTTCATATCCCGAAAACCTTTATGCCGGAACAGGATACCGGGCGACTCTCCGGCTTCATCTCTGCTGACCAGAGCATTTCGTTTCAGGCGATGCGCAGTAAGCTGCAGGATTTTATGGAGATCGTGGGTGCCGATCCCGCTGTAGACAGCGTAGTAGGCTTTACCGGTGGCATGCGCACCAACAGTGGCTCAATGTTTATCTCACTGAAGCCGCTGTCAGAGCGCAAAGAGAGTGCCGTGGAGATCATCGCCCGGTTGCGTACAAAGCTGGCGAAAGAGCCGGGTGCCAGTCTTTATCTGAATGCGGTGCAGGATCTGCGTGCAGGTGGCCGGGAATCGAATGCCGGTTATCAGTATTCGCTACTTTCAGATGACCTCGATGCCTTGCGTGAATGGGAGCCCAAAATACGTCAGGCATTTTCTGCCCTGCCACAGCTGGCGGATGTGAACTCCGATCAGCAGGATAAAGGCAGCGAGATGGCGCTGACCTATGATCGGGAAAGCATGGCGCGGCTTGGTATCAGTGTCTCTCAGGCGAATGACCTGCTGAATAACGCCTTTGGTCAGCGGCTGATCTCAACCATTTATCAGCCGCTTAACCAGTACAAAGTGGTGATGGAGGTCGATCCACGCTACACCCAGGATATCAGCGCCCTGTCGCAGATGTTTGTAATAAACAGCGAAGGCAAAGCGATACCGCTGTCGTGGTTCGCCGACTGGCAGCCCGCTAATGCCCCGCTGTCGGTGAACCATGAAGGGCTGTCGGCCGCGTCGACCATCTCATTCAACCTGCCTGAGGGTGTGTCGCTTTCGCAGGCGTCGGAAGCGATTGAACGCACTATGACCGCGATTGGCGTGCCCTCCAGCGTGCGCGGCAGCTTTGCCGGAACCGCGCAGGTGTTCCAGCAGTCGCAGAGCAGCCAGCTCTGGCTGATGCTGGCGGCGATAGCGGCGGTCTATATCGTGCTGGGGATCCTCTATGAGAGCTATGTCCATCCGCTGACTATCCTCTCTACCCTGCCTTCGGCGGGTGTCGGTGCGCTGCTGGCGCTGGAACTGTTTGATACGCCCTTCAGCCTGATTGCGCTAATCGGAATTCTGCTGCTGATCGGCATCGTGAAAAAGAACGCCATCATGATGGTCGACTTTGCACTGGAGGCCGAGCGAAACGGCCAGCTCAGCGCGCGGGAGGCCATATTCCAGGCCTGCCTGTTGCGCTTCCGGCCGATTATGATGACCACGCTGGCGGCGCTGTTTGGCGCGCTGCCGCTGGTGCTGAGCAGCGGCGACGGTGCTGAACTACGCCAGCCGCTGGGGATTACCATCGCGGGCGGCCTGGTGATGAGTCAGCTGCTGACGCTCTACACGACGCCGGTGGTCTATTTAATGATGGATAAGCTGCGGCGCAGAAAACGCCCGCTGGCCGCCACGCAGCAGCCGTAATGGGTCTGGCGGCGACGGACGGCAGATGTGATGCCTTGATCGGAGGGATTGATGACTACGCAAAGCACTAACGTCCGCTGGCAACTGTGGATTGTTGCCATCGGTTTCTTTATGCAGACGCTGGATACCACCATCGTCAATACCGCGATCCCGTCGATGGCACACGACCTGGGCGTCAGCCCGCTGCACATGCACTCGGTGATCGTCTATTACGTGCTGACGGTGGCCGTGATGCTGCCGGTCAGTGGCTGGCTGGCGGATCGCTTTGGGGTGCGCAACATCTTCTTCTGCGCGATTGTGCTGTTCAGCCTGGGTTCGCTGCTGTGCGCCCTGTCCGGCACGCTGAATCAGCTGGTGCTGTCGCGCGTGGTCCAGGGCATTGGCGGGGCTATGATGGTGCCAGTGGGTCGCCTGACGGTGATGAAAATCGTGCCGCGCGAGCAGTATATGTCCGCCATGACCTTTGTGACACTGCCCGGCCAGATTGGCCCGTTGCTGGGTCCGGCGCTGGGCGGTGTGCTGGTCGAGTACGCCAGCTGGCACTGGATCTTTCTGATTAATATTCCGGTCGGCATCGCAGGCGCTATCGCCACCCTGATGCTGATGCCCAACTACCGCATGCAGACGCGCCGCTTTGATTTCGGTGGTTTTATCCTGCTGGCCGCCGGGATGGCTACCCTGACACTGGCGCTGGATGGTCAGCGCAGCAGCGGCGGTTCGCCGTTGCTGCTGGGTGCCATGATCCTCACTGGCATGTTCTCTCTGCTGTTTTACCTCATGCATGCGCGCGGCAATGATAACGCCCTGTTCAGCCTGAAGCTGTTTGACAATCGCGTTTACTCTATTGGCCTGCTCGGCAGTTTTACCGGCCGCATCGGCAGCGGCATGCTGCCCTTTATGACGCCCATTTTTCTGCAGCTCGGCATGGGCTACAGCCCGTTTCACGCCGGTCTGATGATGATTCCGATGGTGCTGGGCAATATGGGAATGAAGCGCATTGTGGTGCGCATCGTCAATCTCTATGGCTACCGTAATGTGCTGGTGATGTCGACCGTGGCGCTGGCGCTGGTGGTCCTGCTGTTCCCGCTGGTGGCAATAATGGGCTGGGTCTGGCTGCTGCCGCTGGTGCTGTTTCTGCAGGGCATGGTCAACGCCATCCGCTTCTCGTCAATGAATACCCTAACGCTGAAGGAGTTGCCCGATGAGCTGGCCTCCAGCGGCAACAGCCTGCTGTCGATGATTATGCAGCTGTCGATGAGTATTGGTGTCACCGTGGCCGGGCTGCTGCTGGGCGCGTTTGCCCAGGAGAGTACGGCGAACAGCTCGGCTGAGCACCAGATGTTTATTTATACCTACCTTTGCATGTCGCTGATTATTATCCTGCCCGCGCTGGTGTTCTGGCGCATCCCGCCACAGGTGAGTACCAACGTGGATCTGCGACGCCGGAGAAAAAAATGAGTGTTAACCTGCGCCTGGGAATCGGGGCCAAACTGTTTATGGCGATTTTCGCCACCTGCATGCTGGTGCTGATCACCATGCACTGGGGTGTTCGCCTCAGTTTCGAACACGGCTTTGTCGACTACATTAAGCGCGGCAATGAGCAGCGGTTAAATCTGCTCAGCGATGCGCTGGCCGATCAGTATGAGCAGCATGGGAACTGGGATTTTTTGCGCCACAACGATCGGCTGGTCTTTACCATGCTGCGATCACTGGAGCAGAATCCCGACAGCAATAGCCAGCTGCCGCCACACGGCTGGCGCACCCAGTTCTGGATCCTCGATCAGCAATATAAAGTAATGGTCGGGCCGCGCGCGCCGGTGCCGCCGGAGGGGACGCGCCGCAACATTACCACCAGCACCGGCAAGGTGGTGGGCTGGGTCATTGGCTCGCCGCCGGAGCGGCTGACGCGCAGTACCGATATTAACTTTGATCAACAGCAACGGCGTACCAGCTGGATTATCGTGGGGCTGTCAACGCTGCTGGCGGCGCTGGCGACCTGGCTGATGGCGCGCGGCCTGCTGGCGCCGGTTAAGCGGCTGGTCGATGGCACGCATCATCTGGCGGCCGGTAATTTTGCTACCCGCGTTGAGGTCAGCAGTCGGGATGAGCTGGGCCAGCTGGCCGGTGACTTTAACCTGCTTGCCAGCTCGCTGGAGAAAAACGAAAGCATGCGCCGCGCCTTTATGGCTGATATCTCCCATGAGTTGCGCACGCCGCTGGCGATCCTGCGCGGTGAACTGGAAGCGATGCAGGATGGCGTACGTAAACTGACGCCAGACGCAATCGCCTCGCTGCAGAGTGAAGTCGTGGTGCTGACCAAGCTGGTCGAAGACCTGCATCAGCTGTCGCTGTCGGACGTGGGTGCCCTCGCCTACCGCAAGCAGGCGACCGATCTGGTGCAACTGCTGGAGGTGACCGCCGGCAGCTTTGCCGAACGTTATCGCGCGCACGGCCTGACGCTGAAGCTGAATCTGCCCGACAACGCGCCTTTCTTCGGCGATCCCGACCGCCTGATTCAGCTGTTCACCAACCTGCTGGAGAACAGTCTGCGCTACACCGACAGCGGTGGACGGGTTGAAGTGACGCTGAAGTATGAAGCCCCCCACTGGCACATTGCGTTTGATGACAGCACACCCGGCGTTGACAGAGAACATCAGGTGCAGATTTTTGAGCGTTTTTTCCGCACCGAAGGCTCGCGCAATCGCGCCAGCGGCGGCTCGGGCCTGGGCCTGGCCATCTGTAAAAATATTGCTAACGCGCACGGCGGCGATATTCATGCGGCGCACTCTGATTTAGGTGGACTGAAAATCGCGCTACACTTGCGCTATGTTCCCCCTGTGTAGACGCTTATGAGCCAGGAAAACCACGACCCGCTGATTCTGGTGGTCGAAGATGAGCCTAAACTGGCGCAGCTGATGATCGATTATCTGCACGCCTCGAACTACCGTACCCATCACATCGCAGACGGTAATGCAGTGCTGGAGTATGTGCGCCAGACGCCACCCGATTTAATGCTGCTGGATTTGATGCTGCCGGGCACCGACGGCTTAACACTGTGCCGCGAAATCCGTCGTCATTCCGAGCTGCCGATTATTATGGTCACCGCCCGCACCGAGGAGATTGATCGGCTGCTGGGGCTGGAGCTGGGCGCGGATGACTACATCTGTAAACCCTTCAGCCCACGTGAAGTCGTGGCGCGGGTCAAAACAATTCTGCGCCGGGTAAAACGGTCAGCGGAGGAGCCGCAAAGTGCCTCGTTACTGCGGGTTGATGAGAGTCGATTCTTCGCCAGCTGGCGTGAAAAGCCGCTGGATCTTACCCCGGCGGAGTTCCGGCTGCTGAAAACCCTGTCGCTGGAGCCGGGCAAGGTCTTTTCACGCGAACAGCTGCTTAACCATCTCTATGATGACTATCGCGTGGTCACTGACCGCACCATCGACAGCCATATCAAGAATCTGCGGCGTAAGCTGGAGAACCTCGACAGCGAGCAACCCTTTATCCGTGCAGTCTACGGCATGGGCTATCGCTGGGAAGCCGATGCCTGTCATTTGATCTAGTTTGATCCCGATCAATTTACTTCCCTTTTCTCACTGCCTACAATTCCGCACCTTTTGCAGGGCTTAACGGCCCTGCTTCTGCCGCTTAAGGCGGCATACTGACCTGACATCAGTGAGAACATCATGAAACCCGAACTGCTTTCCCCCGCCGGCACGCTAAAGAACATGCGTTACGCCTTTGCTTATGGTGCCGATGCCGTCTACGCCGGCCAGCCGCGCTACAGCCTGCGGGTGCGCAACAACGAATTTACCCACGAGAATCTCGCACTGGGCATCAACGAAGCGCACGCGCTGGGTAAAAAATTCTACGTTGTCGTCAACATTGCGCCGCACAACGCCAAGCTGAAAACCTTTATTCGTGACTTAACGCCGGTGGTGGCGATGCAGCCCGACGCGCTGATCATGTCCGATCCCGGCCTGATCATGCTGGTACGTGAGGCTTTCCCGACGATGCCGATTCACCTGTCGGTGCAGGCCAATGCGGTCAACTGGGCCACGGTAAAATTCTGGCAGCAGATGGGGCTGAGCCGGGTGATTCTGTCACGCGAGCTGTCACTGGAAGAGATCGCTGAGATCCGCCAGCAGGTGCCGGAGATGGAGCTGGAAGTCTTTGTTCATGGTGCGCTCTGTATGGCCTATTCCGGTCGCTGTCTGCTGTCGGGCTATATGAACAAACGCGATCCGAATCAGGGCACCTGCACCAACGCCTGCCGCTGGGAGTATAAAGTGGCGGAAGGCCAGCAGGATGAAGTGGGGAATATTGTCGGCATTCATGAGCCCATCCCGGTACAGGATGTGACGCCCACGCTGGGCATCGGTCAGCCCACCGACAAGGTATTTCTGCTGGAAGAGAAGATGAAGCCAGGCGAGGTGATGAGTGCGTTCGAAGATGAACACGGCACCTACATCATGAACTCGCGGGATCTGCGCGCAGTGGCACACGTGGAGCGGCTCAGCGAGATGGGCGTACATTCACTGAAGATTGAGGGACGCACCAAGTCCTACTACTACTGCGCCCGCACCGCTCAGGTTTATCGCCGGGCGATTGATGATGCGGCGGCCGGTAAGCCATTTGATCCCTCACTGCTGTTAACGCTGGAAGGCCTGGCCCATCGCGGCTATACCGAAGGTTTCCTGCGCCGTCATACTCACGACAGCTACCAGAATTATCAGCAGGGCTTTTCCGTTTCCGATCGTCAGCAGTTTGTCGGTGAATTTACCGGCGAGCGTCGGGGCGAATGGGCGGAAGTGGCCGTGAAGAACAAGTTTATGCTGCATGACAGCGTGGAGATCATGACGCCTGAAGGCAACCTGAATGGTCAGCTGGATGCGCTGCAGAATGCGCGCGGCGAACCCACTGAGGTTGCACCCGGCGATGGCCATCGCGTCTGGCTACGGGTGCCGGAAGAGGTGGATCTGCGTTTTGCGCTGCTGCTGCGCAATTTTGATCACGGCGAAGATACCCGTGATCCTCATAATCGTTTACCAACGGAAACAATTTGAGGAAATCAGAACAGGATCACAGACCCCTGCGCAGCGCTGCTTTATAGTCCCGCCTGCTGCTAACGAGTAACAACAAACGGCAGATTTACCAGGAACCACCTCATTTACCCGCCCGGCTCCCCCGTGCGGGTTTTCTTTTTTCTCTCTTTCGCCAATAATTTACTGCTGGCAGCTGTGCTATACATTCCCTTCTTACTCTGTAGATCTTCAAGGAACGCAAAATGGATAATAAACCGCTTACGCTGCTCATCCTGAATGGGAAAGGCGCGGGCAATGATGATCTGCGCGAAGCCATTACCACCCTGCGTGAAGAAGGCTTCGACATTGCGGTGCGTGTCACGTTTGAAAAAGGCGATGGCGACAGGTACGTCAACGAGGCGATTGCGCTGCAGGCGGAGACCGTCGTAGCGGGTGGCGGCGATGGCACCATTAATGAGGTTGCGACAGCGCTGGCGGCATCAGAAGCCGATCATCGCCCGGTGCTGGGTATCCTGCCGCTGGGCACCGCCAACGACTTTGCCACCAGCGTCGGTATTCCGGAAGAGATGGAACCGGCACTGCGACTGGCGATTCAGGGCAAAGCGCATGCCATCGATCTGGCCAGAGTCAACCAGAGCCACTACTTCATCAATATGGCGACGGGCGGGTTTGGCACCCGCATCACCACAGAAACACCTGAAAAACTGAAGTCGGCGCTGGGCGGGGTCTCCTACTTTATTCACGGCCTGATGCGCATGGATACGCTGAAACCCGATACCTGCGAGATCAGCGGTCCCGATTTCGCCTGGCAGGGTGATGCGCTGGTAATCGGTATCGGTAACGGGCGTCAGGCGGGCGGCGGTCAGCGCTTATGCCCTGGTGCGCTAATCAACGATGGCCGGCTTGACGTCAGTATTGTTACCGCACAGGAGCTGCTGCCGACGCTGCTGCACTCCCTGACCGGCGACGATGACAATCCCGGTATCGTCACTACGCAGCTGGAGTCGCTGACGATCCGTTCTCCGCACGAGATGACCTTTAACCTTGATGGCGAGCCGCTCTCCGGGCGCGAATTCGAGATTCAGGTGATGACGGGGGCGCTAAGCTGTCGCCTGCCACCGCAGTGTGATTTACTCGCCTGAAGATGATTAAAGGGGATAAACGTCCCCTTTTTTACGCCGCTTAATCGCTCCTTTTATTACAACTTTCCCCCTTCTTATCGCCAAATGATACTGCTGTTCACTACGCCTTCTTGCCCCAGAAAACTCTCTGTGACTGGCTTCACAACTCTGCCAGGTTAACTTGTATGGTAGTATTAAAGCGCGTATTTTTTCATCATTGAACGCTGACTGAAAGGCAACCAGGATGAAAATTGTTAAGGCGGAAGTATTTGTAACCTGCGCAGGCAGAAACTTTGTCACTCTGAAGATCACCACCGATCAGGGGCTGACCGGCGTGGGTGATGCCACGCTGAATGGCCGCGAATTGCCGGTCGCCTCCTACCTGAAAGATCACGTCTGCCCGCAGCTGATTGGCCGCGATGCGCATCAGATCGAAGACATCTGGCAATACTTTTATAAAGGCGCTTACTGGCGCCGTGGTCCGGTAACGATGTCTGCCATCTCTGCGGTCGATATGGCGCTGTGGGATATCAAAGGTAAAGCCGCCAATATGCCGGTTTACCAGTTGCTGGGTGGCGCTTCACGCACCGGCGTGATGGTTTATTGCCACACCACCGGCCATACCATCGACGAAGTGATGGATGACTACGCGAAACACAAAGAACTGGGCTTCAAAGCGATCCGCGCGCAGTGCGGCGTACCGGGCATGAAAACTACCTACGGCATGGCAAAAGGCAAAGGCCTGGCCTACGAACCTGCGACGAAAGGTAACTGGCCGGAAGAGCAGCTCTGGTCAACCGAGAAATACCTCGATTTCACCCCTAAACTCTTTGCCGCGATCCGCGACAAGTTTGGTTTCGATGAGCATCTGCTGCATGACATGCACCATCGCCTGACGCCGATTGAAGCGGCGCGCTTCGGCAAGAGCGTGGAAGATTATCGCCTGTTCTGGATGGAAGATCCGACGCCTGCCGAGAATCAGGAATGTTTCCGTCTGATCCGCCAGCACACCGTCACGCCGATTGCGGTAGGTGAAGTGTTCAACAGCATCTGGGATTGTAAGCAGCTGATTGAAGAGCAGCTGATCGACTACATCCGCACCACCATCACTCACGCAGGCGGCATTACCGGGATGCGTCGCATCGCTGATTTTGCCTCTCTTTATCAGGTACGTACCGGCTCGCATGGTCCTTCTGATCTCTCCCCTGTCTGCATGGCGGCTGCACTGCACTTTGACCTCTGGGTGCCGAACTTCGGCGTGCAGGAGTACATGGGCTTCTCCGAACAGATGATGGAACTGTTTGATGCTAACTGGACCTTTGACCAGGGCTACATGCATCCAGGCGACAAGCCGGGCCTGGGCATTGAATTCAACGAGAAACTGGCGGCGAAATATCCCTATGAGCCTGCCTGTCTGCCGGTCGCCCGTCTTGAAGATGGCACCCTGTGGAACTGGTAAGGAGAAACACATGAAAAGTGTTGTTATTGAACAGCCAGGCCAGTTGGTCATTGCTGAACGTCCTGTGCCACAACCGGCAGCGGGCGAAGTCCGGGTAAAAGTGGCTTATGCCAGTATCTGCGGCTCTGATGTGCATATCTGGCACGGTCATAACCCGTTCGCGAAATATCCGCGAGTGATTGGTCACGAATTTTTTGGCGTGGTCGATGCGGTGGGTGACGGTGTCGACGCGGCACGGCTGGGCCAGCGCGTCGCGGTCGATCCGGTAGTAAGCTGCGGTCACTGCTATCCCTGCTCGGTAGGCCGTCCGAATGTCTGTACCACCCTGCAGGTGATCGGCGTGCACCGCGACGGCGGCTTCAGCGAGTATGCGCTGGCCCCGGCTAAAAATGCGTGGACCCTGCCGGACGCGATTACCGATAAACTCGCCAGCCTGGTCGAGCCTTTCACTATCGCCGCCAACATCACGGCGTTTCTCAAACCGCAGCCGGATGATGTGGCGCTGATTTATGGTGCCGGCCCAATGGGACTTACCGCCATCCAGGTGCTGAAGGGCGTCTATCAGGTGAAAAAGGTGATGGTGGTAGATCGCCTGCCGGAACGTCTGACGCTGGCTAAGCAGAGCGGTGCCGATCACTTGTTCGATAACAGCGAAATCCCTCTGGCGGCGCAGCTTGAGGGCGTGCAGCCTACACTGATTATCGACGCGGCCTGCCATCCTGCCATTCTGGCTGAAGCCGCCGCCCTCGCCTCACCCGCTGCGCGCATCGGTCTGCTGGGCTTCTCCGGCGAACCGTGCAGCATTACTCAGCAAAGTCTTACCAGCAAAGAGCTGTCGCTGTTTACCTCGCGTCTTAACAGTAACCGCTTCCCGCAGGTGATTGAATGGATGGAAAAAGGGTTAATCCAGCCAGAGAAGCTGGTCACTCACTACTTCCCGTTGCAGGAAATTGAACGCGCGATGACCCTGTTCGAAAAAGATCCGCGCACCTGCTGCAAAGTGATCCTTCAGATGGGTTAATGCCCGCTGAACACCAGGTGTCCTCTGCCGGTGTGTACCCGCCGGCATAATTAAAAAGATAAAACAGATCACGGAGTATGTATGTTCAAGAATCTGCGCTGGACCCTCGTTTTGCTGCTGTTCCTGGTTTACATGATCAACTACCTCGATCGTGTCGCCCTGTCGCTGACCGTACCGCTGGTAGAGAAAGATCTGGCGATTAATGCTGAGCAGTTCGGCATGATATTCGGCAGTTTCTTCTTCGGCTATGCCTTGTTTAACTTTGTCGGTGGCCTTGCCACTGACCGCTATGGCCCGAAAATCGTACTGGCCGTGGCGGTGGGTGCCTGGTCCATTTTCTGCGGCATGACCGCGCTGGCCACTGGCTTCTGGTCACTGCTGATCCTGCGTGTGCTGTTCGGCATGGCTGAAGGCCCGATCTGCTCTTCGGCTAACAAAGCGATTAATGGCTGGTTCCCGAAGAAACAGGCCGCCACGGCGATGGGCTTACTGAGTGCCGGATCACCCTTAGGTGGCGCAGTGGCCGGCCCGATCATTGGTTATCTGGCCCTCGCTTACGGCTGGCGTCCGGCCTTTGTGATCGTCTGCTGTATCGGCCTGGTATGGATGGCGTTCTGGCTCTTCTTTGCCGCTGATAATCCGGCGAAGAGCAAACTTGTCACCGAAAAAGAGCGTCTGCTGATCGATCGCCTGAAAGCCACCAGCCCGAATGATGAGGTCGACCTGTCTGAGACACCACATCCGTTTGGTTACTATCTGCGCCAGCCGATTATCCTGGTCACGGCGTTTGCCTTCTTCTGCTACAACTACATCCTGTTCTTCTTCCTGAGCTGGTTCCCGGCCTATCTGGTACAGGCGCACGGCCTGGATATCAAATCCATGAGCATCACCACCATGATCCCGTGGATTGTCGGGTTCGTCGGGCTGGCGCTGGGTGGCTGGATCTCCGATAAAATCTTCAATATCACTGGCAAGCTGTTGTTGTCCCGCAAAATTGTGCTGGTGGTCTCACTGCTGGCAGCCGCGATTTGTGTGGCGCTGGCGGGTACGATAAAAGAGGTGGTTCCCGCCGTGATGATGATGTCGGTGTCCATTTTCTTTCTCTACATCACCGGCGCGATCTACTGGGCGATTATTCAGGATGTGGTGCACAAAAGTCGTATCGGCAGCATCAGCGGCTTTATCCATCTGGTGGGGAGCCTTTCCGGCATCATCGGGCCGATCGTCACCGGCTTTATTGTTCAGCATACCGGTAAATTCGATAGCGCCTTTGTGCTGGCGGGTTGTGTCGCCGCGCTGGGTGCCTTCCTGGTGTTGTTTGTAATTCGCAGTCCAAAAACTGAGGATAAACCGGTTTCGGTCTGAGTGTTGTTCCACTAACAGAATGATGATTCTGGGGCGCTAAGCGCCCCGTTTTCCATTAAGGACGGATTATGTTACAGCTTGATCGCCTGCCCGCTGAAGTACAGCGCCCCACTTATGACCGCAGCAAATTAAAAACCCGCATGGTACATATTGGTTTCGGTGCCTTTCACCGCGCCCATCAGGCGCTGTGCAGCGACAGGCTGGCCGAAATTCAGGGCAGCGACTGGGGCTACTGCGAAGTGAATCTCAACAGCGGCGAACTGATTCAGGCGCTGCGTGAGCAGCATCTGCTCTATACCCTGACAGAGATGGCTGATGATTCCCTTCACACCCGGGTGATTGGTGTCATCACCCAGGCGTTGCATGGTAAGAGTGATGGTATTGAGTCGGTGATTAAGGCGATGAGTCAGCCTGATGTGGCGATTGTTTCTATGACCGTTACCGAGAAAGGTTACTGCCACCAGCCCGCCAGCGGCAATTTAAATCCCGATCATTCCGATATCGTCCATGATTTACAGTATCCGGATGCGCCGCGCTCGCTGCCGGGTCTGATTCTGGCCGCGATCCGCCGCCGCCGTGAGCAGGGGTTGCCTGCCTTCAGCGTGATGTCCTGTGACAACATGCCGGAAAATGGTCACGTCACCCGCAATGTGATTGTGCAACTGGCGCGGCAGCAGGATCCGGAACTGGCAGAGTACATTCAGCAGCACATTACCTTCCCCTCAACTATGGTCGATCGCATCGTTCCGGCGATGACCGATGCGGCGTTTGCGGCCCTGAGCGCGCGCCTGGGTTCCAGCGACCCGGTTGCGGTTGAAGCGGAGCCGTTCTTCCAGTGGGTGATTGAAGATAACTTCGTCAATGGTCGTCCGGCGTGGGAAAACGCGGGTGCAGAACTGGTCAGCGATGTCCTGCCCTATGAAGAGATGAAACTGCGCATGCTGAATGGCAGCCACTCTTTCCTGGCGTACCTCGGCTTCCTGGCGGGTTATGAGTACATCAGCGATTGCGTGGCCGATCCCCATTTCCGCGCCGCCGCCCGTTCACTGATGATCGATGAGCAGGCTCCTACTTTGCGCACTCAGGGCGTGGATCTCAACGCCTATGCCGATTCACTGATTGCGCGTTATGAAAACCGCGCCATTAAACATCGCACCGGACAGATTGCCACTGACGGCACACAGAAACTGCCACAGCGTATGCTGGATAGCCTGCGCTGGCACCTGCAGCGCGGCAGCGACTGCGACCTGCTGCTGCTGGGCGTAGCGGGCTGGATGCGCTATGTCGGCGGCGTCGATGAACAGGGTCAGCCGATTGAAATCCGCGATCCGATGAAATCGCAGCTCGCAGAGTGCGTTGCCGCCAGCGAAGACGGCGAGGCTCGCGTGCGGGCATTGCTCGCCATCCGCGAAGTATTCGGCGAGGATCTGGCGCAGAATAGTGACGTGGTTACCCGACTGACTGTCTGGTATCAGCGACTCACCACCCAGGGCGCGCGTGCTACAGTGCATCAGTGTCTCAACCGCGGCTAAAAGCGCTGGCGCAGACGCAGCGCGCTGATTAGACTGACACTTTCCCATCGCGCTGGCCCCGGCCAGCCGTAATATGGATATTGCTGCATGTCGATCGCCTATACCATTACTACCAGCGAACCGGTAAATCAGCAGATTTACCGTTATCTGCGCAAAGATATTGTTACCTGCGCAATTCAGCCAGGTTCGCTGCTCTCTGAAAAAGAGGTCTCAGCACGCTTCAACGTCTCACGCCAGCCGGTGCGTGAAGCGTTCATTAAGCTCGCTGAAGCCGGACTGGTACAGGTATTGCCGCAGCGCGGCACCTTCGTGCGCAAAATCTCCGCTAAACGTGTCGCGGATGGCCGATTTATCCGGGAGGCGGTGGAAGTGTCGGTAGTCCGTCGTGCCGCGCTGGAGATTGATGATCCCGCCCTGATGGCGCTGGAACATAATCTGCAGCTGCAGCGCATGGCCGCTGAGCGTCATGACAGCCAGGCTTTCCTCACTCTGGACGATGAGTTTCATCGCCTGATCGCTGAAAGCATTGACTGCAAGCTGGCCTGGGAGACGGTTGAAAACATAAAAGCGGCTATGGACCGGGTGCGGTTTCTGACGCTGAGTGAAGTCTCCCCACCGGAGAGGCTGATTGAGCAGCATGAAGAGATTTTTGCCGCACTGAAGCGTCATGATGCCGATGCCGCCGAAGCGGCGATGCGGCGTCACCTGCAGGAGATGATCTTCTCAATCACCCCGATTGCCGAGCGTAACAGCGCCTGGTTTGAAGCGCCCTGAGCCTGAAACTGCCCGCACCGCCTGATTTACAGGTTGATGCGGGCCTTCGCCGTCACCACCACTGATGAAAATGGTGTACCGGCCCAATGCCTTTCCCGACCTCCAGCGAATCCGCCTGTAACAATGCCTGCTGCAACCAGTTTTTTGCTTCCTCAATTGTTTCTGCCCAGTCAGTATGGCGCGGACGCAACGCGGCTAAGGCGGCCGACAGCGTGCAGCCGGTGCCATGGGTATGGCGGGTATGCACGCGTGGCGTGCTGAATCGCTGTTCCGCTGAGTGAGTAATCAGCCAGTCCGGACTCTCCGCCGCCGCCAGATGACCGCCCTTCATCAGCACGGCCTGACAGCCGAGTGCCAGCAATGCCCGCCCCTGCTCACGCATCTCTGCCTCATCGGTGGCGATAGCGCAATCCAGCAGCGCCGCCGCTTCCGGCAGATTTGGCGTGATCAGCGATACCTGCGGTAATAACTGCTCCCGTACGCTGACCACGGCGTCTGGCGAGAGCAGCGAATCACCACTTTTCGCGACCATGACCGTATCCAGCACCACAAAGGGGATCTCAGCACGCTTCATCCGGGCCGCAACCTGTTCCACAATGGCCGTTTCAGACAGCATGCCGATTTTTGCGCTATCGATGCGTACGTCATCCAGCACCGAATCGAGCTGGACGGCCACAAAGTCCGGTTCAATGCGATAAACCGACTGCACGCCCTGGGTGTTTTGTGCCACCAGCGCGGTAATCACACTGGTGCCATAAGCGCCCAGAGCCGAGAAGGTTTTCAGATCGGCCTGAATGCCTGCACCACCGCTGGGATCGGTACCGGCAATCGTCAGAGCATTAATGCGTTTCATGCTCCACCTCCAGCGTCCAGAGTGCATCAATAAACGCCGTGGCAAAGCTGCCCGGTCCGACTGACTGCGCCGCTGCCTTTTCACCCGACAGGGCCATTATCTGACAGGCCGCCGCCACATTCATGAGCCTATCGCCTGGCAGAGCACTGAATCCCGCCACTACAGCAGAAAGCGCACAGCCGGTTCCGACCACGCGCGTCATTAACATGCTTCCACCGGTTATGGCGAAGACTCGCTGACCATCAGTGGCATAATCCACTTCGCCAGTGACAATCACCAGCGTGCGCCAGGTCTTTGCGAGTTGCTGTGCCGCATCAAGCGCTGCATCCGCCTGATGCAGCGTATCGACACCGCGCCCGCCGCTGGCCTGCTGAGCCAGCGCCAGAATCTCTGACGCATTGCCGCGGATCACCGCCGGTTGCTGGCTGAGCAGCTGCTGACAGAAGTCGCTGCGCAGCGTTAACGCGCCGACGGCCACTGGATCGAGCGTCCACGGTGTGCCCGCCTCCCGCGCGGCGGTGACGGCAGCCTGCATCGCCTGCTGACGCTCGCGGGTTAAGGTGCCGACGTTAATCAGCAACGCATCGGCAAAGCGGCTGAACTGTGCCGCTTCGTCAGCATCGATCACCATTGCTGGTGAGGCATTGAGTGCGAGTAACACATTGGCGGTGAAGTTCTGGACCACGTCATTGGTCATGCAGTGCACCAGCGGTGACTGACGGCGGAAAGTGTGCAGAACGGGCGCGAAGTGCGCAGCAGAAAGGTGTTGAGATTGATGTGTCATCGTAGCTCCCAACCGGCGAACAAGAAGGCGAATGCGGTCAGGCATCAGACTTCCCTACGCTGGCATTATCCAGATCAGGTAATACGGGTATTTCTCAGCCTTCACAAAGAAGGGCACCCCGAGTCGTGTTGATTGAATCTCTATATTTTTGCCAGATTAGGAGAAGTTGCTTGCTGATGCAAGCCGACCGTTATCGTTTTTTCACCGTGAAAATACGTATCCCCCTTTTTGACCTCAACCCCAGAGAATAAAAAGGAGCAGACATTCCTTTGATGTTTAAACGGCCTGTACAGGCAATGCCCGGTAAATGACAAGCTACCCCAATAGATCCGCGACTAGCATAAAGCAAAGAACGGGATCCATAACCTCACAAGTGCAGCCCGTAATATCATTAACAAAGTACTGGAGGGTAAGCCTCCCTTAAAACTTATTAACGTTCACGGGATCCTCGAAGCTCGGGACTCTCACTATTAGCACCTGATAGTTAGGCATTGTCGACGTAAAAACCGGAAGTGCCCAAAATGCAGGTTTGATAGTTCAGGCAATCATACAAAGCATCGCCCTATCCACTAACTTTCAATTACGAAACGCAGTTTCACTTAGGTCAAACTCTTGTTGCTCATGTAGCCATTGCTTGTAAAATGACCATCGTGATTATTTCCACAACAAGTAAAGGGACTTATGCAGCAATACACCAACGAGATCACGCCTGAACTCCGGGAATCCTCTTCACAGCCACTCTGCGACAATGATTTTTTAGCAAGCTGTGACAGCAATACACGCAAAGAGTTAGAAGATTTTAACAAGCAAGTTAGCCGCCCACTAATCTACATTTTCCAATTCGCTGTAGTGGGAAGTGTTACCCGCAACGGGGGAGTAATCCGCAATGCTACGGGAAGTAGTACGGCTGGCGGTTATAAGATGGTACGAGTTGGTGATAAAGTTTTTTACGCTGACGGCAGTGAAGCCACTATTATTTCCGGTGCTGGTGGAGCGCGTATTATGCATGGTGCATCTGCAGCACTGGTTGGCAGTATGCTTGATAATGGCGATGAAATAATCTCCACACCACAATCCGGCAGCAGACTGGTTTTCCGTGAAGGTGACACATTCCCGAAAGGATTCTTAACCATGTCAGGGAGTAGCACTAATGGGGGTCAAAGGTTACTTTCTGTTCAGAGGTGATAAGACAGTTTGCGGCGGAAGAATCCTCGAAGGTAGTACCGATCACCAGTTTTTCGATAAAGACATGGCGTGTGAAGGCCATAAAGTTTCCTGCGGCAAACATCCAGGCCATTACCGTATTTGCGGCGGGCTTAATGACGATGACATACATGGTAAAAAGATTGCCGGGACGCTGGACAGTTATAGCTCCTGCCCCTGCAAATCGAAGTTCGTTCCTTCAAACTGGGATGATTATTACGAACTGGGTGGAGAACCAGCAGTAACGCACACCGATCTATCTCACCTCGTCAAAATGCCTGTACTACCAGGGCCGATTGAGCCAGCACCAGAACAACACCCCCAGACAGCGAAAAAGAAAACAGGTATTGATGCAGGTTTTGCCGTTCTCCCCTATGGAGGGACTACAGAGGCCTGGCAGCGTCTGCTATTCACTGAGACCTCACCAGCCGGAGCAAAGGAACTATTCGCCACGCTTAACGGTGCTGACCAAAGCTATAAAGCCGGTTCTATAATGCTTCTGGTTCATCCCGATAAGCAGGATGACGAACAGATCGCCCACATGGAGAATGCTAAAACGCGAGTTGATGCGGCATTGGCACCATTGACGCACAAGGAAGCTAACTTCCTGCATAAGCATTACGATACCATAGCTAATTTCACTAGCTACGCTGATACAGGAATTGGCCTTGCTGCTGATCCTGTTGGAAAATACTTTGAGAGTATCGAAAAAATACTCAAAGAGATCCAGGAAACATATAAAAACACCTATATAACACGTGGTGCATTAATTGGTGAACAATTTTATGTCCGACGTAGCCAGTTGTTTAAAGAGCTTGAATCCATACTCAAAGTGAACTTCCTGAATAAGGCTATGAAATTCGGAGAGTATACCAAAATAAAACATGCACCTGGCCTGTCCAGTAGCTCTATTACCCACAAATGGAATGAAACGGGGATTAGTGACATTGAAGGTTATGCAACCCACATCGAACGGGCAGCTAAATACGTAAAAGCAATGCGTTACACTGGTTATTTGGGCATTGGTTTTAGCGGACTCCATTCTCTTAACGAAATCCATGAGGCATGTTCTGTTGGTCGCGAAGCTGACTGTACTAAGAAAAGGTATACTGAGATAGGTAGTTTTGCTTTGGGTACAGGTAGCGGTGTTCTCGCTGGTGGCGGGGCTATACCATTATGCGTCGCAATCGGCGTTGGTACTGCTGGTGTTGGCGGGCTTGTTTGTACCGTTATTGCAGGTGTTGGTTTAGGGTACGCTGGTAGCACAGTGGGAAGTGCTGTTGGGGAATTAGGCGGAGAACAGTTGTATGACGTTTTCGGCAATTAATTTTCTGATGATACATCGAGTTGAAATCGCTGGAATCTTTTTGATTCTTGGAATAATTAATTATATTTTTTACGTGATTTATGACAAATTAGCTAAGAGAAAATTCACGACTCTTTGTTCGCTATTTGTTGAAAAATTTGGAGCAAGACCAGCAGAGGTTTTAATTTATCAGGATGGGGGGTCTTTTTCTCGTTTATGCGTGATGCATTCTTTATTAAAGCGTTATACTTTAAAGAAAACTCATTCCATACGCGAGGAATGGATAATGAACAAATTCGATTTATTAAAGAACTTCCTAATCAGTACACCGATTGGTTACGGGTAAAAGTGCGACTTTCTATTGTCGGTATTATTTTTCTATTCATGATGTTATCAGCATTCTATTTACCACCATTCATTTAACCGAAATAAAATAAATAGCCAGGCACAGAACCTGGCTATTTTATTTACTCCCAATCAATACCATCAATTACATAAGAAACTGAGGATAAGGGAAACTTATGCAAATAGCGTTTAGTGATCCCTCCGCTTTTTTCGTGACCTACGGTTTGCTGTAAATGCTGAGAGTTTTTCACCCAACCAGCTATTGCCGAAGAGCAAACACTATGACGAATGGAATTCAGCAACCACCGTTTTCCGTAGTCATCCAGATACAAAACTCAAGCTGATCACGCAGATCAGCAAACACTTTGTCGATCTGAGTCATGTTCATACCTGCCACTTCGGAGAAAATACGATCTTTCCATTGGCGATCAACGTATTCTATTACTCCCCGTTCGATCAATTTAGGGTGGCGACTACCTGTCTTGCAGCATTCTCCGTCTTTCCTTTGCCCTCCCTGGGCGATCAGGAGATGGCAGCGCTGGGTATCTTTGTCGAATTTAATTTGTGACTTCTCTATCTTAGCGATCTCACCTCTTCTTGCTTCCGTGTATGCCAATACAACGTGATCCATCTTTACCGCACTATACGCGCCGAATCTTACTTTCGATGATGCTGGCACAAAGCCATCAGTAGGCGACTTAGACACAATGTCTTAGCTTTCAGTGATAGAGATTTTGAACAGTGATTTGTAAATCTTGAGATGCTTGTGGCGTGCTGCGAAAGCAAGCAGTGACCGTCCCGGGAATATTCATCGCTGAACCCATTCACATGATCCCGATCAACGCTTAGCGGGGCAAAAAAAGGCTTAATGCTGCGGGCCTCAGGGATACCTCTTTATAGGTATATTCAATGTACTAACCTCAAGAAGGCTATTTCCCATAGTTTCAACGATCGCCCCATAATAATTAACCTGCTCGCAGCGTCATCGTAAAAAACACCACATTTCATGGAGTTAACAACTCCTGAAGCGGCACTTCATACTATTCAGGATGTATGATGCGATTTTTAGCGCTTATTCCTCACCGCCATCGATGGCAGGATATTATTATTGAACGTCGGGGTACTATCGCGCCAAATGACAGATCTTATCTTTCCACCTATATTTCCGCACACTGTGCGGGCTGCGGCGAAATCATTCATCGCGTCTATTATCGCGATATCAGTGACAGACAGGCACGCCGCTGGTTAGGCTAGCGTCCCTGCTAAGCTCAATCCGGACACCGTTACAGTTAACAGTTAGTTAGCAATTTGTTAGTCTGGTAACTCATCATCGTCTGACCAGACTCTCCTTATGCCACTGCTGTTTGAAAGCCTTAGCCATCAAATTTATCTGTCAGCTCCGCTGTTTATCCTGATTCTGCTGGGATACTGCCTGACGCGCCTCGGAAAATGGCCCGCCAGCATCAGTGAAGGGATGAACCGCTTTGTGTTTAACGTCGCGCTGCCCTGCATGCTGTTTCGGGTGATGAGCACCTTCTCGCAAAGTCCGCCAGTGGATGCGCGCCTGTTGCTGGCCTTCTTCGGCAGTTGCCTGCTGGTGTTTATCGTGGGGAGACTGCTGGCAACCAGAGTGTTTAATCTGGATGGCGTGGCGGCTTCGGTCTTTGCGCTGGGCGGCATCTTTTCCAATAACGTGATGCTGGGGATCCCGGTAGCCACGGTGTTGCTCGGGCCAGAAGCTCTGCCCCCGGTGGCGCTGGTGCTGGTGTTCAACAGCCTGATCCTCTGGACCTTACTGACCGTTTCGGTCGAGTGGGCTAAACAGGGCAGCTTCTCGCTGGAAGGCGTCTGGCGCACCCTGATTGGGGTCGTAAAGAATCCACTCATCATCGGCATTCTCAGCGGAACGGCCTGGAGTTTTCTGCAGCGTCCTTTGCCGATGCTCGCCGCGGAACCGTTAAAGATGCTGGCTTCACTGGCCGCGCCCCTGTCACTGGTAACGCTGGGCATGAGCCTGGCGCACTATCGGGTGCGGGACGGGCTTAAAGAGAGCTATACCATCTGCCTGCTGAAGCTGGTGCTGCAGCCGATGACGGTATGGGCTATCGCGTGGCTGACCGATTTGCCACCGCTGGAGAGTAAAGTAGTGGTGCTGCTGGGATCGATGGCGGTCGGGGTTAACGTCTATCTGATGTCGCAGAAGTTCAATGTCATTCCTGGCCCGGCGGCGGCGAGTATGCTGTTTTCAACGCTATTTGCGGCGGTGACGACGCCGATATGGATGATGCTGATGACGCTGGCGGGCTATTAATAAAAAAGCCCCTCAGCACGGATGCTGAAGGGCTGTTGTCGGGCTGACGAAACGTTATTCAGCCGACTTAGTACGAATCAGATAGTCAAACGCGCTCAGTGAGGCTTTGGCACCTTCGCCGCTGGCGATGATGATCTGCTTGTACGGCACGGTGGTGCAGTCGCCTGCAGCGAACACGCCTTTCAGGCTGGTTTCGCATTTACCATCGATGATGATCTCACCCATTTTGTTGCGCTCAACCGCGCCTTCCAGCCATGGGGTATTCGGCAGCAGACCGATCTGAACGAAGATACCGGAGAGCGGCAGCTCGTGGGTGGTCTGCGTTGTACGGTCAATATAGTGCAGGCCGGTCACTTTGGTGCCGTCGCCTTTCACTTCGGTGGTCTGCGCGTTCAGGATCACATCAACGTTCTTCAGGCTGCGCAGTTTATCCTGCAGCACCTGGTCCGCGCGCATCTCACCGGCAAACTCCAGCAGCGTAACGTGTTCAACAATACCCGCCAGGTCAATGGCCGCTTCAACACCGGAGTTACCACCGCCGATCACAGCCGTGCGCTTGCCTTTGAACAGTGGGCCATCGCAGTGCGGGCAGTAGGTCACGCCTTTGGTGCGGTATTCTTCTTCGCCCGGCACGCCCATGTTGCGCCAGCGTGCGCCGGTCGCCAGGATGATGCTGCGTGATTTTAATACTGCACCGGATGCGGTCTCGATGGCGTGCAGTCCGCCCTCTTTCGCTGCCGGAATCAGTCTGATGGCGCTCTGGCTTTCGATAACGTCCACGTTGTAATCATCAACGTGTGCGCGCAGTGCACCTGCCAGCTTTGCCCCTTCGGTTTTCGGCACGGAGATATAGTTTTCGATATCCACCGTGTCCAGCACCTGGCCGCCAAAACGCTCACCCAGCAGACCGGTACGGATACCTTTACGTGCTGAGTAGACCGCTGCCGCTGCGCCCGCCGGGCCGCTGCCGATAATCAGAACTTCGTAAGCGTCACGCTTGTTCAGCTCTTCCGCAGCACGTTTATCGGCGTTGGTGTCTACTTTGCTGACGATCTCCGCCAGGCTCATGCGGCCCTGACCAAACTCTTTACCATTCAGGTAAACCGCTGGCACGCCCATCACATTACGTTCCTGAATCTCATTCTGGAACAGGCCACCGTCGATAGCGGTGTGGCTGATGCGCGGGTTAATCACCGCCATCAGGTTCAGCGCCTGAACCACGTCAGGGCAGTTATGGCATGAGAGTGAATAGTAAGTTTCGAAATGGAAGTCACTGTCCAGCGCCGCGATCTGATCCAGCAGGCTCTGTGCTTCTTTCGACGGATGCCCACCGGTCTGTAACAGTGCCAGCACCAGTGAGGTAAATTCGTGCCCCAGTGGAGAACCGGCAAAACGCGGGCCGCTGTTCGAACCTGGGTTAGTAATCAGAAATGAGGGCTTACGCACCTGACGATCGTTCTCTTCGCGGAAGCTGACTTTGTCAGACAGGCCGGCGATATCAACCAACAGTTCACGGATCTCGGTTGATTTTGCACCCTCATCCAGGGTGGCGATCAACTCAACAGGTTTGGTTAATTTCTCAAGGTAAGCCTTGAGCTGCGTCTTCAAATTTGTGTCGAGCATAGTGATATCCTGGTCAAAAAATCGGGTGCCGCAGCACCCGATTGGAGAATGGTCGAAAGGGCGAAGCAGAATTAGATTTTGCCAACCAGGTCCAGAGACGGAGCCAGTGTTGCATCACCTTCTTTCCATTTAGCCGGGCACACTTCACCTGGGTGAGAAGCCACGTACTGAGCCGCTTTCACTTTGCGCAGCAGGTCAGAGGCGTCACGGCCAATGCCTTCAGCAGTGATTTCGATAGCCTGGATAACACCTTCCGGGTCAACGATGAACGTACCACGGTCAGCCAGACCTTCGTCTTCACGCATGATTTCGAAGTTACGGGTCAGCGCGCCAGTCGGGTCACCGATCATCGTGTACTGAATTTTCGCGATGGTGTCTGAAGAACCGTGCCAGGCTTTGTGGGTAAAGTGGGTGTCGGTAGAAACGGAGTAGATATCTACGCCCAGTTTCTGGAATTCTTCGTAGTGGTCAGCCACGTCGCCCAGCTCGGTCGGGCAGACGAAGGTGAAGTCAGCTGGATAGAAGAAGAACACACTCCATTTACCTTCAACGTCTTTCTCGGTTACGTCGATGAATTCGCCGTTTTTGAATGCTGCGTTTTTGAACGGCTTGATTTTGGTATTGATAATAGACATCTGTGGCCTCCGTTAAAATATGTGATGCAGGTTACATAATTTTCGGGCCAACATCTAATATGCGGTCGTTATCAATCTGATAAACGAAAGCTATCAAACGCTGAGAGTCTGATGCTCTCTGGCCCGGCAGGCAGTGTACAGCGATTTACATGACATTTAACCCGCTTTATCTTTTCGCTCGTCTTCGCGAATCACTGCTAGTTTTGTAAGACAAGATGATAAGGGAGCTGACCTGTGGAGATTCGTCCGTTTACGGAAGCCGATCGTCCTTTCCTGCGTACGCTGTTTCTGGCGGCGCGGCGACACAACTGGCGCTGGCTGGACGGCAGCGAGTGGCAGCTGGAAGATTTTGATGGCGTCATTCTGGGGGAAACCGTGCTGGTCGCGGAAGCTGAGGGACAGCGCGTCGGATTTGCGGGCCTGCTGGAGAACGATAACTTCCTGCACAGCCTCTATGTCGATCCCGACTGGCAGGGGCGCGGCGTGGGCAGCGCGTTGCTTGAGGCGGTAGAGGCGCGCTTTACCTCAACCGGCGCACTAAAGTGCCTGCAGAAGAACAAAGCGGCACAGGCCTTTTATCTGCAACATGGCTGGAAGATGATTTCACAGGGTGAAGGCGAGCACGGCGGCTACGTGTTGATGCACTACCCGCTGGCCTCACACTATGCCAGCGGGTCGGGTCGGGCTTAAAGCGCCCGGAACGCGATGTCGCCGGGGATCACGTCGCCCTGCCAGTAAAGCTGGGCCGCGACGCGTCCGGCCAGCTGGCGATAGAGCGCGGTAAACTCGCTATCGGGCCGGCGAATCACCGTCGGCTCGCCCTCATCGAGATCTTCGCGCAGATCAATGTGCAGTGGCAGCTGGGCCAGCAGCTGCGTCTGGTAATCCTCCACCAGTTTCTGCGCGCCACCGGTGCCGAAAATTGGCTCGTGGAAGCCACACTGACTGCAGATATGCAGGCTCATATTTTCCACCACGCCCAGCACCGGCACATTGACCTTTTCAAACATCACCAGCCCTTTGCGGGCATCAATCAGGGCGATATCCTGCGGCGTGGTCACCACCAGCGCACCGGTTACCGGTACGTTCTGCGCCAGCGTCAGCTGAATGTCGCCGGTACCGGGCGGCATATCCAGCACCAGATAATCCAGCTCCGGCCACATCGTCTCGTTGAGCAGCTGCATCAGCGCTTTACTGGCCATTGGCCCACGCCACACCATCGCATTGTCATCCGTGACCAGATAACCAATGGAGTTGGTGGCCAGCCCGTGCGCCATGATCGGCGCCATATGGGTGCCATCCGGCGAGGTAGGTCGTTGATCCTGAGTGCCGAGCATGTTCGGCACTGACGGGCCGTAGATATCGGCGTCCAGAATGCCAACCCGCGCGCCTTCTGCTGCCAGCGCCAGCGCCATGTTTACGGCGGTGCAGGATTTCCCCACGCCGCCTTTGCCGGAACTGACCGCAATAATGTTTTTAACGCCGTTTACACCCGGCTGGTTTTTCACCCGCTTCAGGGTGGCAATATCATGGCTGAGCCGCCAGTCGATGGCGCGTGCGCCAGTCTGGCGCAGCAGGTCGGCGCTGACCTGCTCTTTGAGGTCGTCGAACCCGCTGGCCCAGGCAAACGGCATCACCAGTTCCACATGCAGCGTTCCATCCAGCTGCGCCACATGATGCAACGCCTTCAGGGCGGTGAGATTCTGCTTAAGGGTCGGATGCTCAAAGCTTCTCAATACGCCGGCCACGATGGCGCGCAGGCCCTCTGGCGTATGCGGTTCCCGGGATTGTACTGTCATCCCCTGCTCCTTATTTCTGCTGTGCTTACGCTGTGTTTCAGCGATGTATTGTCAATGATATCAGATGCTCGTGGATCTGCGGCGACGGGCAGGGGTGAATCCCTTGTGTTTACGCAGGAGAAGCCTTCAGTTACCATCTAAGCCCGTTTTTTCAATCAACAGAAAGCTACGCAAACTATGACTCAAGTCGCTAAAAAAATTCTGGTAACGTGCGCACTGCCATACGCGAACGGATCAATCCATCTCGGCCACATGCTCGAGCATATCCAGGCAGACATTTGGGTGCGTTATCAGCGAATGCGTGGCAATCAGGTTTACTTCATCTGCGCCGATGATGCGCACGGCACGCCAATCATGCTGAAAGCTCAGCAGCTGGGCATTGCGCCGGAGCAGATGATTGCAGAGATGAAAAGCGAGCATGAAGCCGACTTTGCCGGTTTCAATGTCAGCTATGACAACTATCACTCAACTCACGGCGATGAAAACCGTGAGCTTTCAGCGCTGATTTACGGCCGTCTGAAAGAGAACGGCTTTATCAAGAACCGCACTATCTCGCAGCTCTACGATCCGGAAAAAGGGATGTTCCTGCCGGACCGTTTTGTTAAAGGCACCTGCCCGAAATGTAAGTCACCTGATCAGTACGGCGACAACTGTGAAGTCTGCAGCGCAACCTATAGCCCGACAGAGCTGATCGATCCGAAATCGGTGGTATCCGGTGCGACGCCGGTCCTGCGCGACTCCGAGCACTTCTTCTTTGATCTGCCGTCCTTCAGCGCCATGCTGCAGGCCTGGACCCGCTCCGGTGCGCTGCAGGATCAGGTGGCGAACAAAATGCAGGAGTGGTTTGAGTCGGGACTGCAGCAGTGGGATATATCCCGCGACGCGCCTTACTTCGGCTTTGAAATCCCGGACGCGCCAGGCAAATATTTCTACGTCTGGCTGGATGCGCCTATCGGTTACATGGGCTCGTTCAAAAACCTGTGTGACAAGCGCGGCGACATCGACTTTGACGAATTCTGGCGTAAAGACTCCACGACCGAGCTGTATCACTTCATTGGTAAAGATATCGTCTACTTCCACAGCCTGTTCTGGCCAGCGATGCTGGAAGGCAGTAACTTCCGCAAGCCAAACAACCTGTTTGTACACGGCTATGTCACCGTTAACGGTGCCAAGATGTCGAAGTCGCGCGGGACCTTTATCAAAGCCAGTACCTGGCTGCAGCATCTGGATGCAGACAGCCTGCGTTACTACTACGCGGCAAAACTCTCTTCACGTATCGACGATATCGACCTGAACCTGGAAGATTTCGTGCAGCGTGTTAATGCTGACATCGTCAACAAAGTGGTTAACCTGGCGTCACGTAACGCGGGCTTCATCACCAAACGCTTTGACGGCAAGCTGGCGGCAGAGCTGGCCGATCCGGCGCTCTATCAGACTTTCGTGGATGCGTCAGAGAAGATTGGTGACGCCTGGGCCGCGCGCGAATACAGCCGTGCTATCCGTGAGATCATGGCGCTGGCTGACCTGGCGAACCGTTATGTCGATGAGCAGGCTCCGTGGGTGGTGGCGAAGCAGGAAGGCCGTGATGCCGATCTGCAGGCTATCTGCTCAATGGGCATTAACCTGTTCCGCATTCTGATGACCTGGCTTAAGCCGGTTCTGCCGTCCCTGAGCGCCCGTGCAGAAGACTTCCTGAACTGTGAACTGAGCTGGGATGCGATTGCGCAGCCGCTGCTGGATCATCAGGTTGCGCCGTTCAAAGCGCTCTACAGCCGCATTGAAATGGCGAAAGTCGAAGGACTGATTGAGGCTTCGAAAGAGGATGCCGCTGCGGCCAGTGCTCCGGCCGCAACTGGCCCGCTGGCCGATGCGCCGATCGGTGAAACCATCACCATCGATGATTTCGCCAAAGTCGATATGCGCGTCGCGCTGATTGAGCAGGCGGAACTGGTGGAAGGTTCGGACAAGCTGCTGCGTCTGCAGCTCGACCTGGGTGGTGAGAAGCGTCAGATCTTCTCGGGTATCCGTGCCGCCTATCCTGACCCCTCTGTGCTGGTCGGTAAAATGACCATTATCGTGGCTAACCTCGCGCCGCGTAAAATGCGCTTCGGTATCTCTGAAGGCATGGTGTTGTCAGCGGGTCCGGGCGGAAAAGATCTGTTCGTGCTGTCTGTCGACAGCGGTGCTGTACCGGGTATGCCGGTTAAGTAATCGCTGGCGGCTTAAACCGCTTAGCGCAGTGCCGTTCTGAAACCCTTCGCGCCTTTTCTCTGGCGCGAAGGGTTCTTTTTCTCCTCCTCAACATCCCTCCAGTCCAGCTCCGTTTCCCGAAACTCTGCGGCAGGTCCTGCCTCCTCACCCCATAAATGTGATCGCTAGCACGCTAAGCGGTTAATGCGTATGATGAAGCTCAGTGAAAACAGGAGCCTGCCATGCTCACCGTGCTGTCTGTCTGCGGACGTTATCTTCGCGCCTTTATCATCATTTATCTCTGTTTATACGCCGGCATCGGCATCGCTTCGCTGCTGCCCATTAAACTGCCCGGCAGCATCCTTGGGATGTTAATTCTGTTCGCGCTGCTGGCATCGCAGATCCTGCCGGTCAGCTGGGTAAAACCGGGCTGCCATCTGCTGATTCGCTACATGGCGCTGCTGTTTGTGCCGATCAGCGTCGGGGTGATGAGCTATACCGATATACTCACCGCACAGTTTGGCCCGATTGTTGTCTCCTGCGTCGTCAGCACCCTGCTGGTCCTCTCCATTGTTGGCGTCAGCGCCCACCAGCTTCACAGCCGCCGTCCTGCCGGAGAGTCAGCCGATGAGTGACATGTGGTGGTCACTGCCACTGACGCTGGCGGCCTTTTTTCTGGCGCGCAAGCTGGCAATACGACTGAAAATCTCGCTGCTTAATCCGCTGCTGGTCGCCATGGGGATTATTATCCCGATACTGCTGCTGTTACAGCTGCCCTATTCGCGCTACTTCGCGGGCAGTGAGATTCTCAATCAGCTATTACAACCGGCTGTGGTCGCGCTGGCACTGCCACTGTATGAGCAGATGCATCAGATTCGTGCCCGCTGGAAATCGATTATTGGCGTCTGCTTTATTGGCAGCCTGACCGCCATGATTTCAGGCACCGCCATTGCCCTGTGGATGGGTGCCACACCCGAAATTGCCGCCACCATCGTGCCTAAATCCGTGACCACGCCCATCGCGATGGCCGTCTCCGGTTCGCTGCACGGTATTCCCGCCATCAGCGCCATCTGCGTGCTGATTGCCGGGGTACTGGGTGCGGTATTCGGACACACGGTACTGAATCTGCTGGGCGTGAAATCGAAAGCGGCACGCGGACTGGCAATTGGCAATGCGTCGCATGCGCTGGGCACGGCGCGTGCCGCGGAACTTGACTATCAGGAAGGAGCATTCAGCTCGCTGGCGCTGGTCATCTGCGGCATCATCACCTCCCTGCTGGCGCCGTTTATTTTTCCGCTGCTGATGCACTGGTTTGGCTGAAAGTTTGCGAGAGATCTCGCAAAGTTGAAACATGCAACACAGGTTACATTGTCAGAGCGATGTGGATCACATATAAACCGGTGACTGGCACATCGCCCTGCTGAATTTAATGAGGCTCACATGCATTCCCGTTTCCTCTCTGCTTTTGAGGCACTGCCGTCAACGCTGCAAACTGCACTTGCTCCCCTGCTGGACGATCCTGACTTTCACGCGGTACTCAGCGCCGACCAGGTCGCCGCACTGCAGCAACAGACGCAGATGGATGCCGATACGCTGGCGCTGACGCTGCTGCCGCTGGCGGCCTCCTGTGCCGTTGCTACCGTGTCGCATTTTAACGTTGGGGCGATAGCCCGCGGCGTCAGCGGTAACTGGTACTTCGGCGCTAACATGGAATTTATCGGCACGCCGATGCAGCAGACGGTGCACGCCGAGCAGAGCGCCATTACCCATGCGTGGCTGCGCGGCGAGCGCCAGCTTGAGACCATCACCGTTAACTACACGCCGTGCGGTCACTGCCGTCAGTTTATGAACGAGCTGAACAGCGGCACCAACATTCGCATCAGCCTGCCGCAGCGTGGTATCAGCACCCTGGCCGATTATCTGCCGGATGCCTTTGGCCCGCGCGATCTGGACATTACGACCTTCCTGATGGACGAGGTGGATCACGGCTATGTGGCCGAAGGCGATGACCTGGTGCAGGCTGCGGTTGCCGCTGCTAATGCCAGCCACGCGCCTTACAGCCAGTCCCACGCGGGTGTTGCGCTGCTGACCTCGGATGGCGTGATTGTCGCCGGTCGCTATGCCGAAAATGCCGCATTTAACCCGAGCTTCCCGCCGCTTCAGGCGGCACTGGTCCTGCTGAACATGCAGGGCGGCGATGTTCGTCAGATAAAAAAAGCGGTACTGGCCGAAATGGAAAATGCCACGTTAAGTCAGTTTGCCGCCACGCAGGCGACGCTTGAGACATTTGGTTGCGGTGAGCTGCTGCAGGTAACGCTGTACAAAGCATAACCCGCTGTCAGAGAAGCCACAGTTTTGTGAGCTTTTGTGAACAAACGCTGTACTTCTGCGGGAAATTTCATAGGATCTGGCGCCAGAATTCACGCAATTACAAATTACTCTGAATAATTCAGGTTGCAGGATAGCAGCACGGTCGTGAATGTTTCCGCAGCGGTAACCCTGCCGCTGCCGGACCTGCAGTCTGAGCTATAACGGGTGAGAAAACTGGCGCTACCTTTCCGGCGTGACGCCAGACAACACTGCAACCGGAGCATCACCGCATGGAACTCGACTACGAAAGTAAACGCCCGCTGTATATCCCTTATGCTGGCCCGATTTTGCTGGAATTTCCCCTGCTGAATAAAGGCAGCGCCTTTAGCATCGAAGAACGTAACGAATTCAACCTCAACGGTCTGCTGCCAGAAGCGGTGGAATCGATTGAAGAGCAGGCGCAGCGTGCCTGGCGTCAGTTCCAGGACTTCAAAAACAATAACGATAAGCATGTCTACCTGCGTAACATCCAGGATACCAACGAAACGCTGTTCTATCGCCTGCTGGACAACCATCTCGAAGAGATGATGCCGATTATCTACACCCCGACCGTGGGCGCAGCCTGCGAACACTTCTCTGAAATCTACCGCCGTGCGCGTGGCGTGTTCATCTCCTACCCTAACCGCGACCACATCGAAGATATGCTGCAAAACGCCACCAAGCAGAATGTGAAGGTGATTGTGGTGACCGATGGCGAGCGCATCCTGGGCCTCGGCGATCAGGGCATCGGTGGGATGGGTATCCCGATTGGTAAGCTGTCACTCTATACCGCCTGTGGCGGCATCAGCCCGGCTTACACCCTGCCGGTGGTACTGGATGTCGGCACCAACAACCAGCAGTTGCTGAACGATCCGCTCTATATGGGCTGGCGCCATCCGCGTATTACCGGCGAAGAGTACGACGCGTTCGTCAACGAATTTATTCAGGCCGTTAAACGCCGCTGGCCGAAAGTACTGCTGCAGTTTGAAGATTTCGCCCAGAAGAATGCCATGCCGCTGCTGAACCGCTATCGCGATGAGGTCTGCTGCTTTAACGATGATATTCAGGGCACCGCCGCCGTTACGGTAGGTACGCTGATTGCCGCCAGCCGCGCAGCCGGTAGCCGTCTGTGCGAGCAGAAAGTGGTGTTCCTGGGTGCCGGTTCCGCGGGTTGTGGTATCGCTGAACAGATCATCGCGCAGATGAAATCAGAAGGCCTGAGCGACGAAGAAGCACGTGGCCGGGTGATGATGGTGGATCGATTTGGTCTGCTGACGGACAAGTTGCCTAACCTGCTCGATTTCCAGAGCAAGCTGGTGCAGAAAAGCGAAAACCTGCAGCAGTGGGATATCACCAATGATTCTATTTCGCTGCTGGATGTCGTACGCAACGCGAAGCCCGATATTCTGATTGGTGTTTCCGGCCAGCCGGGTCTGTTCACCGAAGAGATCATCCGCGAGATGCATAAGCACTGTAAGCGCCCTATTGTCATGCCGCTGTCGAACCCGACATCACGCGTGGAAGCGACGCCAGCCGATATTATTGCCTGGACTGACGGTGCTGCGCTGGTCGCAACCGGAAGCCCGTTCTCGCCGGTGAGCTGGAACGGCAAAACCTACCCGATTGCGCAGTGTAACAACTCCTACATCTTCCCGGGTATTGGTCTGGGTGTGATTGCCGCAGGTGCCAGCCGTGTTACCGATACAATGCTGATGACCGCCAGCCGCGCGCTCGCCGACTGCTCTCCGCTGGTGAATGAAGGCGAAGGCCCGGTACTGCCCGAAATTAAAGATATTCAGGGCGTGTCGAAAATCATTGCAATGGAAGTGGGTAAAGCCGCTCAGCTGGCGGGTGTCGCCGTGGTGACCTCAGAGGATGTGTTGTCACAGGCTATCGCCAACAACTTCTGGCTGCCACAGTATCGTCACTATCGTCGTACCTCGATTTAATCTTACCGCTGCCGGATCGCCCTTGATGCGGCAGCGTTCAAAAAGCGTACAGCCAGCCGGCAGTAACTTGCTTCGCTGCGCCTGCTCAAGTAGCCTTGTCCCATCTCAACATTCTGACATCGAGTCTCCAGGCGCATGCTGAAACGCGTTCTCATTGGTCTGCTTTTCATCATCTTATTGATGGTGGCAACGGCGCTCGGCCTTGATCGCTGGATCAGCTGGAAAACTGCGCCTTTTATCTATGAAAATGTCGCTTCATTGCCACATCGTCAGGTGGGGGTGGTACTGGGGACGGCGAAATATTACCGTACCGGCGTCATCAATCAGTATTACCTCTATCGTATGCAGGGCGCACTTAATGCTTATAACAGCGGCAAGGTCAATTATCTGCTGCTGAGCGGTGACAACGCGCTGCAAAGCTATAACGAGCCGATGACGATGCGCCGCGATCTGATTAAAGCCGGTGTCGATCCAGCGGATATCGTGCTCGATTATGCCGGATTTCGGACGCTGGATTCTATCGTACGCACCCGCAAAGTGTTTGATACCAACGACTTCATTATTATCACGCAACGCTTCCACTGTGAGCGCGCGCTGTTTATCGCCTTACAGCTCGGTATTCAGGCGCAGTGTTATGCGGTGCCTTCACCAAAAAACATGTTGAGCGTGCGTTTCCGTGAGGTGGGTGCCCGGCTGGGCGCACTGGCGGATCTCTTCCTGCTCAAACGTGAACCCCGTTTCTTAGGCCCGCTGGTGCCGATTCCCGCCGTACACGATGTGCCTGAGGATGCACAGAGTTACCCGGCGGTAACGCCGGAGCAGCTGCTGGAGCTGGAACAGAAGCTGCGGAAATAGCTGACGCGCAGGGATTCTGGCAAGAATGTGCAGGGCTCAGGTGACGCTGACAGCAATAAACAAGCTCAACGCGCAGGGAACACGGTCAGAAGAGGAAAGCGTCCCGCGTCAGGGACAAAAACGCCGGGAGCGTTTTTGAATAACGCAGCGCGTTGGCCCGTTTACGGGCGCACCTCAGGGATGAGGTGCGTAATCGCGCGGGCCGAGCGTGCCATGGATGGCGGCTTTTGCGTCTTTCCGATCTGACAGTGTTCCCTGCGCATACTCCGTATCAAAGCAGCAACTCCAGCACTTACCCCATTAAAAGCTCCCTACGCCAGGGATGTTATAGGCCGGGCATGTAACGGATAACAGATTTTGCGTCTTTCCGATCTGACCGTGTTCCCTTCGCAGACTCCGTCTTACAGCAACAACCCCAGCACTATCCCAGCATTACCCATAAAAAAAGCGACCCGAAGGTCGCTTTTTTAGCGTTGAATAAAACTTACTTCTTACGTGAATATTTCAGTGAATCCAGCGCCACAGCGAAGATGATGATGCCGCCTTTAATGATGTACTGCCAGTAAGGGTTGACGCCGATATAGGTCAGACCGTAGTTGATAACGGTGAAGATCAGTACACCGGTCACAACACCCGCCACGCTACCCACACCACCGGCGAAGGAAACGCCGCCGACCACACAGGCCGCAATCGCATCCAGCTCATACATAAAGCCGAGGTTGTTGGTGGCAGAACCGATACGACCGGCTTCAAGCATCCCCCCAAAGGCGTAGAACACACCTGACAGGGCATAAATCATGATCAGGTTTAAAGGCACATTCACGCCTGACACTTTCGCCGCTTCCGGGTTACCGCCGATAGCAAAAATATTTTTGCCGAAACGGGTTTTGTTCCACAGCACCCAGACGAAAATAATGGCAATCACAGCGTAGAACGTGATGAACGAGAGTTTGAAATCACCAAAGCGTAAGAAACCCTGAGCAAATTTCGAGAACCCTGCGTCAAAACCAGCAATCGGTGAGGCACCCACAAAATCGTAATAGAGTGAGTTGATACCGTAAACGATAATCATGGTGCCCAGCGTGGTGATAAATGGCGTTACCTTCAGGTAAGCAATAATCACACCGTTGACCAGGCCAATCACACCGCCGATGATACACACGGTCAGGATAACCAGTGGAATCGGCACCGTATCCAGCGTCGGGAAGACTTTGTTCGCGTTATCCATCGCCTGCAACAGCGTTGCGGCAACGACCGCCGCTAAGCCAACCTGACGTCCGGCTGACAGGTCAGTACCCTGGGTCACAATCAGACCCGCCACACCCAGTGCAATAATAATGCGCACCGAAGATTGGGTCAGAATATTACTCAGGTTCATCAAACTTAAAAATGTCGGATCCTGGAAAATAATAATAGCCAGCAATACCAGCAGAACGACATAAATGCCGCCCTCTTTTAACCAGGTTAGCGCATTCTTTTTTGTAGTCGCTTTCATGTTAACAGCCCTTGCTTCATTAAAGGTGTAATGACGCTAAACGCAATATTTCGTTCTGCGTGGTCGTTTTGGTATCAACTATGCCTGCTACCAGACCATTACTCATTACCAGAATACGATCGGTAATGCCTAACAGCTCCGGCATTTCGGATGAGATAATAATGATGCCCTTTTCTCTTTTTGCCAGCTCAGCAATCAGCTGGTAAATTTCGAATTTCGCGCCAACATCAATACCGCGTGTTGGTTCATCAAGCATCAGGATTTCAGGCTGGGTCAATAACCAGCGGCCAATAATCACTTTTTGCTGATTACCGCCCGAAAGCGAACCAATTTGTGTATGATGCCCTGGGGTTTTAACGCGCATTGAATCGATAACCCACTGGGTATCACTCTTCATGCGTTTATTATCCAGCAGTCCCATACTGTTTTTATATTTTTTAATATTGGAAATAAGCGAGTTAAAACCAATATCCAGGTAAGCATATATACCGGTTGAGCGACGCTCTTCGGTCACCAGCGCAAAACCGTGGTTAATGGCTTCATTGGCGCTGTGATTATTAATCGGTTTGCCATGCAGTTTAATGGTGCCGCCCGATTTTTCGCGAATGCCAAACAGCGTTTCGACGATATCGGTACGTTTAGCCCCCACCAGCCCGGCAATGCCGAGTATCTCCCCTTTACGCAGATCAAATGAGATGTCGCGAATCGATGGCTGACGCAGTGACGTCAGATTCCGCACCTCAAGAATCGTCTCGCCTGGCACGTTGGTACGGTCAGGGAAACGCTGGTTCAGTGAACGGCCGACCATCATGGCGATGATCTTATCCATATCCAGCCCTTCCAGCGGCTGAGAGGTGATCCACTGACCATCACGCAGAATTGTGATCTCATCACACAGCTGGAAAATCTCTTCCATCTTGTGCGAAATATAAACAATGCCGCAGCCACGATCTTTCAGCTTACGAATAATCGTGAACAGGTGATTAACCTCTTTCTCGGTTAACGAGGAGGTCGGCTCATCCATAATCACAATTTTCGCGTCGTAGGAAAACGCTTTGGCAATTTCAATCATCTGCATCTGTGATACAGAGAGATTGGCAACTTTGTCGCGCGGATCGATATCGATATCCAGCTCGTCAAATATCGCTTTGGTGTCCTGGTACATCTTATCCTGATCGACAAAGAAGCCTTTGCGCGGATAACGCCCCAGCCACATGTTGTCCATAACAGTACGCTGCAGAACCAGGTTTAATTCCTGATGCACCATCGACACGCCGTTTTCCAGCGCTTCTTTGGAGCTTTTATAGTCGATCTCTTTACCCTGAAACAGGATACTGCCGGTATCTTTTTTATAAATACCAAACAGGCATTTTAATAAGGTGGATTTCCCGGCACCGTTCTCGCCCATTAATGCATGAACAGAGTGAGGCCGCACTTTCAAATTCACATTATCTAACGCTTTAACGCCGGGAAATGATTTTGAAACATTAGTCATTTCCAGCAAATATTCTCGCTGCGCGGTCGTGTTATCACTGGCCATATTTTACCTGGCTAAAAAACGGTGGTGACATAAAAAAGGCGCGACAACAGTCGCGCCCGTAATCAATCTTATTTCGAGAACTGAGACAGATTTTCTTTATCAACCGGAACGTAAGGAACACGGACGATCTTATCGACCATCTTGAAGTTCGTTCCGTCGGTTGCCGCTTTGCCGTTTGCCAGGTTGTTGGCAATATCCAGTGTCGCTTTCGCCTGGTTTTCCGCATCGTTCAGCACGGTACCGGCGAGCGCACCGGATTTCACCAGTGCCATCGCTTCTGGCAGGGCATCGACGCCGAAGACCGGGATAGAAGTCATGTTGTGCGCTTTCAGCGCTTCAACGGCACCCATCGCCATCGCATCGTTATTGGCAATTACAACTTCAATTTTCTTCGCGTTCGGGCCTGACAGCCACGCATCCATCTTATCTTTGGCCTGTGCGGTGTCCCACATCGCCGTATCCATCGCTAACTGCTGCGTCTTCAGACCATCTTTGTTCAGGGTGTCGATAACATATTTAGTACGGGCTTCAGCATCCGGATGGCCTGGCTCGCCTTTCAGCAGAACGAACTGAATGGTGCCATCTTTGTTCAGATCCCAGGCTGGGGTCGCTTTCCAGTGCTTCTCAATCAACTGACCCTGGATGATGCCAGACTCTTTAGAATCGGTACCCACATAGTAAGCTTTGTCATAACCGGCCAGTACTTTAGCATTCGGTTCTTTGTTGAAGAAGACAACCGGCACGTCGTTGGCACGCGCTTTGTCTACGATGACGGCAGCCGCAGCCGGGTCAACCAGGTTAATCGCCAGCGCTTTCACGCCTTTTGCCATCAGCACGTCCACCTGATCGTTCTGTTTGGACTGGTCATTCTGCGAGTCATTCATCAGCAGCTGTACGCCACCGATCGTTTTCGCTTCTTTCTCGATGTCTTTGCGCACCATTGACATGAAGTTGTCATCATATTTGTAAATGGTCACGCCGATACGGGTGTCAGCTGCGTGAGCGGTTGCACCAAACATCATGCTGGCAACCAGTGCTGTAAGCGTGAAAACCTTCTTATTCATGGTATCTCCGGTTTTATTATGCAGGGTCTTTTTAGCGCTACCGCAAACGTGCGGGAGAGCAATCGGTAAAACAGATCGGCGCGTCGGCTAACGTAATGAAGAGGTTAAGCCATTAAACGCCGTCTAAAACCTGACTTCCCTGTGCCAGAACGCTTCCATGAAGAGGGATTGAACCCTTTAACCGGCTACTGAGACCACAACTGATGCCGTTACACTGGCGTTACATAATGTTTCAGTCCGGTAAGACGCTGCCATCATAGTGAGGGCAATGTTAATTAACTGTGAATACAATCACAGATTGAAAACGGTTACATGCCTGAATCGCCTGAATTAGTGACGGACTCCACATTTTGCCGCTGCGCCACAGAATGACGCCGCACCAGGGTAGGCATAAAAATATGCGTTGCCGTGTCATCAAGCAGTCCGGCTGCGCCCTGCAGCGCCAGCTCAGTGGCGATTTTTGCCATAGATACAATGGGATAGCGCACGGTTGTCAATTGCGGGTCGGTGTAACGGGAAATCGGAATGTCATCAAAGCCAATGACAGAAAAATGCTGTGGCACCTGGATGCCGTTGTCTTTCAGCGCAGTGAGGGCGCCCGCCGCCATGCCATCGTTATAGGCAAACACCGCTGTGAGGTTGAGGTTACGCCCCAGCAGTTCCACCATCGCCGCTTCGCCCCCCTGCATGTCTGGCTCTGCGCTGGCAATCCAGCTCTCCTGCGGCCGGATGCCCTGCTCTGCCATCGCCTGCATCCACCCTTCACGGCGCTGCGCGACATCCTCAATGGGATGGCTGGAGCAGAGATAGCCAATGCGGCTATGCCCCTGTTGCAGCAGGGTTCTGGAAGCCATCAGCGCCCCGGTGACGTTATCCAGGCTGACGCTGCGGTGTTCGAATCCGGGGACGATGCGGTTAATCACCACCATGCCGGGCACGTGCTGCATAAAGTCCGCCAGCTCCGCGTCCGGCAGTGTTTTTGCGTGCACCACCAGGGCGCTGCAGCGCTGCCGGATCAGCACCTCGATAGCATGACGCTCTTTCTCTTCCTGATGCCAGGAGTTGCTGATTAACACATGTTTGTGCACGCGCTGCGCCACGGTATCCACGGCTTTAACCAGCGCCCCGAAGAAGGGATCGGAGACATCCATCACCACCACCCCAATCGTATCACTGACCTGCGTCGCCAGCGCCTGGGCGTTGGCGTTAGGGCGATACCCCAGCGCTTCAACCGCCTGTAACACGGCGTCGCGGGTGTCAGAGGTCACGGCGTTGCTCTGATTGAGAACACGCGACACGGTCGCCACTGACACGCCAGCCTGACGGGCAACATCACGAATAGTTATCATGCAGCAGTTCCAGAAAGGAAAAATAGGGCATCACGCCGGGTTATACACCGGCGCTATTCTGTCAGGGGCGGGAGGCGTGCAGCGTGAATTGCGTCACATCAATGAAAACGGTTACATACAATTCTGTAACCTTTGTGATGGCGGTCATTATCTGGCGTTGTCGGTAACGCGTGATTTGCCGGCTGAGAGCAGCGTAAGCCGCCGCCACAGCCATTCCAGCGGACCCTGTGCGAAGAAATGTAACCAGATGAGTGAAAACAGGATATTGATGAGCCACACCGCAGGCACCATCATTACCAGTTCCAGCCGGGTGAAATGCATGTAGAAGCCAAAGCGATAGAACAGCGTGGTGCAGATGAGCGTTTGCAGCAGGTAGTTGGTCAGCGCCATACGACCCACGCACTGGATGGCGTGGCTGATGCGCCAGCGCGCAATCTGTGGCCAGTAAGCCAGACAGAGCGCGGCATAGCCCAGGCTAATCAGCGGGCTGGCAAGATCGCGCGGGGCCTGCAGGTAAAACGCCGTCCAGCGGAATTCCCAATGTAACAGCCATTGCGCGGCCACACCGGCCACTGCAATAGAGAAGCCCATTGTCAGCAGCAGGGCCGCCGCCTGACGATAGTGACGGAGGGGAAATTCCCCTGTCAGCCAGCCGCTACGCAGCAGTGCGCCACCGATCATCATTAAGCCCGCCAGTTGCCAGCCATACTGTGCCGCCAGCGCCATCAACCCTGATGAGAGATGATCCAGCCGGTTCTGTATCGCTTCCCAGCCGCCGCTCAGTTTCCAGTACTGCTCATATTGCAGATCGGCTGCGCCCGGCAGCCAGGATCGCGTCGGTTCGGGATCGGAGATCGACCCAAACACCAGCAGCACGCCGCAACCCACCAGATAGAGCAGAATGCCGGTATTCATCAGGCTGCGGGTTGAAGGCACATCACGCAGCACCCGCCAGACCACCAGCCCGATGATGCCGTAATCCAGCAGGATATCGCCTTCCCAGAGAAAGACTCCATGCAGAAAACCGATGAGTACCAGAATGGAAAGCCGGGCAGTCAGCCAGCGACTGCCGCGCGGCAGCTGCATTTGCAGACCTGCGCCAAACAGCAGTGCAAACAGGGTGAGGAATTTGAGCTGAGCAAAGGCGTCAGAGAGAGCCCAGGTCCAGACATCAGAGAGACTGACACTGCCCTGCCAGGCCGGATTAAGGTAAGCAGCAGAAGGCAGGCCGAAGCCCACAATATTGAGCAGCAGGATGCCGAGAATGGCACATCCACGAATGAAATCCAGCGCGTGATAGCGTTGTTGCATGCGGCACCCTGCATTGACGACGCGGGCGACATCATGTGCCCGCCGTTAACTCAACTATGGCGTACCGCGCGCAAAAATTCCTGGCGGGTATTCTGACTGGACTTGAACAGGCCGCCCAGAGAGGTCGTGGTGGTGGCGCTGGTCGCATCTTTGACGCCACGCGCTTTCACACAGTAATGTACCGCATCAATCGAGACAGCAACGTTGTTGGTGCCCAGCAGCGTCTGCAAAGCCACCAGAACCTGCTGCGTCAGGCGCTCCTGCACCTGCGGGCGCTGGGCGAAGAACTGCACGATGCGGTTGATTTTCGACAGGCCGATCACCTTTTCCTTGGGAATATAGGCGACCGTGGCTTTGCCATCAATGATCACAAAGTGGTGTTCACAGGTGCTGGTCAGGGTGATATCACGCACAGTCACCATCTCATCAACCTTCATTTTATTCTCAATGACGGTGATTTTCGGGAAGTTGGCATAATCGAGACCGGAAAAGACCTCATCCACATACATTTTGGCGATGCGGTGCGGCGTCTCCATCAGGCTGTCATCTTCAAGATCCAGATTCAGCAGCTGCATAATTTCGGTCATGTGCCCGGCAATCAGGCTCTTACGCGTTTCGTCATCAATGTCGCGCGTCGGTGCACGTAACGGCGTTTCCAGTCCACGCGCCAGCAGCGCTTCGTGAACCAGGGCAGCTTCCTGACTTAGGGTGCTCATCTACTCTTCTCCGGCTGGTGTTGCGCCCGCAAGCTTTTGCCTGCGGGCCCTGTAATCAGGCGCGTATTGTGAAACTTTCTTTGCGGGGAATCCAGCAATCAATCAGATTGGTGATGAAAGCTTTTCACTCAATTTTTCGCCAGACCAGCAGGCCCGCCCACACCAGGCTGACCCCAGCCACCCACAGGGCGGGCTCCAGCCGATGTAACAGGGCCGTTGAAAGAAAAGAGAGCAGCGGACCAGCCAGCTGTCCCACCGCATAGCCGGTGGTCAGTAACCCAGCCATATAACGCAGGTGGTTGGGCGCGAGTTCACGAGCGCAGAGCAGCGACAGCTGTACTACGCTGAGGAAGCCGCCGCCTACCAGCAGCGCCCCGGCCAGCAGACCACTAAAGCCGGGCAGTAGTGCCGCAGCAAAAACGCCCAGCGCCTGTGCCCAGAGCACTACCGCCAGGCGGACGTGGCTATGCCCCCAGCGCCGCGTCAGGATACCCAGCAGAATGCCGACCATCGCCGCGCCGCCAAATATCGGCCAGACAAACTGCGCGAAGATGCCGTCAGGAAAACGCGTAGCGGCCATCTGCGACAAAAAGGTGGCGGGCAGGATATAACCAAAGCCCGCCAGACTGTAACTCAGCACCAGACGTTTCAGGTTGCGATCCAGCACCAGCGGCTCAGGTGCCTGATCCGGGCGATGCAGTTCGCCCCGACGCGGCAGGTTACGCGTAATGAGCGCAATCAGCAGCAGTGCCAGCACACCGTAAGCGGCCCAGGCCAGACCGGCAGAGACCTGTAGAGTATGCAGCGCCACCCCCAGCAGACCGCTGACAAAAATGCCACAGCCCGGCCCGGCAAACACGGCCGCCGACAGCCCTGCCCGGCCGTGGCGATGCAACTGTTCGTTGCTCCAGGCCGCCACCAGCACCATCGCCCAGCCACTGGCCCAGCCAATCAGAAAGCGGATCGCACCGTGCAGCCACGGTCCGGTTGCCAGTGCCGAGAGCAGCGTCAGGATCACTGCACCCCACACGCCCGCCTGCAAACGCAGCTCGACACGCCGGTGCGCGCGCATGGCATCAAACGAGCCACACAGATAGCCAAGATAGTTGAGCGCAGCGACCAGGCTGGCACTGGTGAGCGTCAGTTGGTGCGCCTGAATCATCAGCGGCACCTGCGGCGTAAAGGCGAATCGCCCAATGCCCATCGCCACAAATAAGGTTAAAAACGCGCTGAGCGCGACGCGTAATGCCATTGCTGAACTCCTGTTGTTCTGCCCTGAGATCTCTTCTGACTTGCTAACAGCATGCAGGATGATTAAACTCACGGAAAGTGAATAATATTAACCAACTTGTTTACGGGAAGAGAAGATATGGATTTAGTTCAGCTGCGTATGTTCTGTTCCGTCGCCGAAACGGGTTCTCTGGCGCGCGCAGCCGAACAGCTGCATCGCGTTCCCTCTAATCTCACCACGCGGCTGCGCCAGCTGGAAGAAGAATTAGGTGTGGATCTCTTTATTCGTGAGAAGCAGCGCATTCGCCTGTCACCGATGGGCCATAATTTCCTGAATTATGCGCAGCGTATTCTGGCATTAAGCGAAGAAGCGATGAGCATGACCCGCACCGGCGAACCGGCAGGCAACTTTGCGCTGGGCTCTATGGAGAGTACCGCAGCGACCCGCCTGCCTGGTCTGCTCGCCGCCTATCACCAGCGCTTTCCCAAAGTCGCACTATCGTTGATTACCGGTACCTCGGGCGAAATCATCGATCGGGTCCGCGAAGGCACCCTGGCCGCCGCGCTGGTCGATGGGCCGGTTTCCCATGACGATCTGAATGGCTGTATCGCGTTTCGCGAGGAGATGGTGCTGATCACCGGGCTGGATCATGGGCCAATCACCACGGCGCGCGATGTGCAGGACGACACCCTGTTTGCCTTCCGCAACAGCTGCTCTTATCGGGTGAAGCTGGAGAGCTGGTATCGCGACAGCCAGACCGCGCCCGATAATGTGATGGAGATTCAGTCCTATCACGCCATGCTGGCCTGCGTGGCGGGCGGTGCGGGTGTCGCGATGATCCCCGCTTCGGTGCTGAAGCAGATGGCGGATCGGTCGCGGGTGCAGGCGCATACCTTGCCTGCGGCTTATCGCGATACTGCCACCTGGCTGATGTGGCGACGCGATGCTTTTACGCCGAATGTTGAAGCGCTGAAGTACCTCATTATTGAACAGTTTGACGATCGTCCGCTCAACGATGAGCTGATCCACCCATTACAGGCGGCGGAATAAGCGTTCCACGCTATGTTTAAACCATAACCACTCGACGCCATCGCGCGTCACAATCTGACTGGAAGAGGGATTGCATGAACATGATCAAAACCCGTGCCGCTGTTGCCTGGGCTGCTGGCGAACCGCTGAAAATCGAAGAAGTGGATTTGATGCCACCGCAGAAAGGCGAAGTGCTGGTGCGTATCGTCGCGACCGGTGTCTGTCACACAGATGCCTATACCCTCTCCGGCACCGACCCGGAAGGCGTTTTCCCGGCGATTCTCGGCCATGAAGGCGGCGGTATCGTGGAAGCCGTGGGCGAAGGCGTGACCAGCGTAGAAGTGGGTGACCATGTCATTCCGCTCTACACCCCGGAGTGTGGCAAATGCAAGTACTGTCTGTCAGGCAAAACTAACCTCTGCCAGGCGATCCGTGCCACTCAGGGCAAAGGTCTGATGCCGGACGGCACCACCCGCTTCTTCAAAGATGGCAAGCCGATTTTCCACTATATGGGCACCTCGACCTTCTCTGAGTACACCGTCATCCCGGAGATCTCACTGGCGAAAATCAGTAAAGAAGCGCCGCTGGAAGAAGTTTGCCTGCTGGGCTGTGGCGTCACTACCGGCATGGGCGCGGTCATGAACACCGCTAAAGTCAAAGAAGGCGACACCGTCGCAATCTTCGGTCTCGGCGGCATCGGACTTTCTGCGGTCATCGGCGCGAAAATGGCGAAGGCTGGTCGCATCATCGCGATCGACCTCAACACCAGCAAATTCGATCTGGCGCGCAAACTGGGTGCCACCGATCTGATTAACCCGAAAGATTACGATAAGCCGATTCAGGATGTGATTGTCGAGCTGACCGACGGCGGCGTGGATTTCTCGTTTGAATGTATCGGTAACGTCAACGTGATGCGTTCCGCGCTGGAGTGCTGCCACAAAGGCTGGGGCGAGTCTGTGATTATCGGTGTCGCCGGTGCCGGTGAAGAGATCTCTACCCGTCCGTTCCAGCTGGTAACCGGTCGCGTCTGGCGTGGTTCCGCCTTTGGCGGCGTGAAAGGCCGTTCACAGCTGCCGGGCATCGTGCAGGATTACCTCGACGGTAAATTTGCCCTGAACGACTTCATTACCCACACCATGCCGCTGGAGGAGATCAACGACGCCTTTGATTTGATGCACGAAGGAAAATCGATTCGCTCGGTCGTGCACTTTAACAAGTAATCAGGAGGCGTTATGGCATCCACTCTGGAGCTACTGGAAGAACACCGTATTTTTGGCGGCTGGCAGCAGCGCTGGCGTCATCAGTCGGCCGTGCTGAACTGCCCGATGACCTTCAGCATCTATCTGCCTGAGCCGCACGGTGATGCGCCGCCGCCGGTGGTCTGGTTTCTGGCCGGGCTGACCTGCAACGATGAGAACTTCACTACCAAAGCGGGCGCGCAGCGCGTGGCGGCGGAACTGGGTCTGGTACTGATTATGCCGGATACCAGCCCGCGCGGCGAAGGCGTTGCCAACGATGCGGGCTACGATCTGGGTCAGGGCGCGGGGTTTTATCTCAATGCCACTCAGCAACCCTGGGCCACACATTTCCGCATGTTCGACTATCTGAGCAGCGAGCTGCCCGCCCTGATTGCGGACAACTTCAAAGTCAGTGAACGTCAGTCGATTATGGGTCACTCCATGGGCGGACACGGCGCGCTGATGCTGGCGCTGCGTCTGGGTAACCGCTTTGCCTCGGCGTCTGCCTTTGCGCCGATTGTGAACCCGATTCAGGTGCCGTGGGGCCAGAAAGCGTTTCAGGCCTATCTGGGCGACGACCAGTCTGCGTGGCGGGAGTATGACAGCTGCCAGCTGATGGCGGAAGTGTCGCATCGTCTGCCAGTCCTGATCGATCAGGGTGACAGCGATCAGTTCCTGGCCGATCAGCTGCAACCGGAGCGGTTAGAAGAGATCGCTAAAGAAGTGGGTTTCCCGCTGACGCTGCGTATTCAGCCGGGTTATGACCATAGCTACTTCTTTATTGCCAGCTTCGTGGAAGATCATCTGCGCTTCCATGCACAGCATCTGCTGGCGTAAAACATCAGGGCCGCAATTGCGGCCCTGAACTTTTCTGCATACTGTACTGCCGCAAACGCGGGCTCAAGACCTGCCCTGCCCGATTCTCAGACCAGTGCCGGTCCGGTCAGCCCGTCGATCATTACCTGCGGAATGCCGCGTGAGCAGTGTTCTATACGGCCATTCACGCCATACACTTTTGCCAGCGTCGCCGGCGTAATCACCTTATCCGGTTGCCCTTCCGCTACCAGTGTGCCCTGCTTCAGCATCAGCGCGTGTTGTGCATGACGCAGCGCGATGTTGATGTCATGCACCACCACCACCGTCACGATGTTGCGCTGGGCGGTTTCGCGGCGGACCAGATCCATCACGTGGAACTGGTAATTGAGGTCCAGCGCGCTCAGCGGTTCATCCAGCAGCAGCAGCTTAGGGCGACGGATCAGTGACTGTGCCAGTCCGACCAGTTGCTTCTGACCGCCGGAGAGCTGATCGAGGTAACGCATTGCCAGATGGCCAATCCCCAGCTGTTCAAGCAGATGCATGATTTCGGCTTCGCTGCTGGCGCTGTGCAGCCCACCGGAGGCACGCTGCGCCACGATGATCGACTCCAGCACATGCAGATGCACGCCCGCAGGCAATGACTGCGGCAGATAGACCACGTTCTTTGCGCGACGGGCAAACGGCTGGGTCATCAGATCTTCACCGTTGAGCCACATCTCACCCTGACCTTTGTTCAGCCCGGCCAGCGCGCGCAGCAGCGTCGATTTACCACAGCCATTCGGCCCGAGCAGCACGGTGATCTCACCGCGTGGCAGCGGTGCCACGTTGAGATTTTCAATGACTTTATGTTTGGGATACCCGGCACTGAAGCCGCGTAACGTCAGACCCTGTTCCATCACACTGTCCCCCGATGACGCAGAATAATACTCAGGAAGAACGGCACGCCAATCAGTGAGGTGACAATGCCGACCGGGATGATCACACCGGGGAGCAGGTTTTTCGAGGCGACCGACGCCAGCGACAGCACCAGCGCGCCGACCAGCGCACTGGCGGGCAGATAGAATCGGTGATCTTCACCAAACATCATGCGGGCAATATGCGGTGCCACCAGACCGATGAAGCCGATCGGGCCAACAAACGCTACCGCCAGCGCCGAGAGAATGCTGATGCGCAGCAGGGTGGTAAGGCGCAGACGACGTACATCAATACCAAAGCTCACCGCGCGATCTTCACCCAGACGCAGTGCCGTCAGCTTCCAGCTGCTCATCATTGAGAACGGCACCAGAATGGCCAGTGCCACGGTCAGCACGCCCAGCTTCTCCCACGAGGCGCGCGCCAGGCTGCCCATGGTCCAGAACACCAGACCCTGCAGGGTGTCTTCGCTGGCGATGAACTGCATCATTGAGACCAGCGCATTAAAGGTAAAGACCAGTGCGATACCGAACAGGACTACGCCCGCCGATGAAACCTGCGTCCAGCGGGTCACGGCATCCAGCATCAGCGCGGCAAACAGCGCAAAGACAAAGGCGTTGGCAGAAATTAACCACTGATCCGGAATGCCGGGAATGCCCACACCGAGGATGATCGCCAGCGCAGCACCAAACGCCGCCGCCGAGGAAACACCCAGCGTAAACGGGCTGGCCAGCGGGTTATTCAGGATAGTCTGCATCTCTGCACCTGCCAGGCCCAGCGACAGCCCTACCACCAGCGCCATCAGCGCATAGGGTAAACGAATGTCCCAGACGATAACGCGGGTGCCGGCATCCACGCTGTCAGGGCTGAGCAGCGTATTCCACAGCGTTTCAAGTGAAAGTCCGGCCGGACCCAGCGTGAAGTCGAGGATCAGCGAGGCGACAATGGCCACCAGTAATACGCCAATCCAGATCAGGCGGCGGCGCAGCACCTGATGGTAATTTTGCATGGTGTGGTGAAGCGTCTCTTCCCCCGCCAGCAGCGAAGTTTCGGTAGTCATGTTTGAACCCTGTGTGGCTATCACGTCAGAAAACGCAGCCACAATAGTGCAGGTGATAATAATTATCAATTCGTGAAGATAAGCGAGACGTGAAAAAAGGGTAAAAAACGGTGTTGTTATGGGCAGGATACCAGCAGACACATCGCGCTGAGGCTGTTCCCGGACTTAAAGCGATGGGAGCATACGTCTGGAGCAAAGCATCGCGGGCCCGGGACAAAAACGCCGGGAGCGTTTTTGAACAACGCCACGCGTTGGCCCGGTAACGGGCGCACCTCAGGGATGAGGTGCGTAACCGCCCGCGCTGAGCTTGCCAGGGATGGCGTTTTTTGCGTCTTTGCGAAAGACGTATGCTACCTGAGCATGTGCCCCATCTGCAGCCTCAACGCGCTGTGTCAGGCACCTGACTCAGCAGCGCAAGCGCACAGAACTACTCTTTATGAACCGGGAACTCCATCTCGCTGTACTTCACGAAACGGCTGCCGCGCGTCAGCCTGTAACCAAACCAGATAATCAGGAACAGCGGAAGACCGATATAGGTTGCCGCTACACCGTACCAGTCGATGCTGTCGTTGAGGAAGGCCTGATAGTTCTGACCCAGCGTGATGATCAGGCAGAGCACGAAGGCAAAAATCGGTCCCAGCGGGAAGAAGCCGGAACGGTATGGCAGATCGTTCAGATCACGGCCCTGGGCGACATAGCCGCGACGGAAGCGATAGTGACTGATGGCAATACCCAGCCAGGCGATAAAACCGGTCATGCCAGAGGTGTTCAGCAGCCACAGATAAACTTCCTGATTGCCAAATCTGGAGGTCAGGAAGCACAGCCCGGCCACCACGGTCGTCGCCCATAAGGCATTGCGCGGCACGCCGCCCTTAGAGAGCTTCGCGAAAATGCGCGGCGCTTTACCTTCAGAGGCCAGGTTGTACAGCATGCGCGTTGAGGCATACATACCGGAGTTACCGGCAGACAGCACCGCCGTCAGGATCACTGCATTCATCACCGCTGCCGCAGAGAGCAGACCGGCATTGCGGAACACCAGGGTGAACGGGCTGACGCTGATATCGTCAATGTCGTTGTGCAGTAGTTGCGGATCGGTATACGGCAGAATCAGGCTGATAATCAGGATGGCGAACACGTAGAACAGCAGGATACGCCAGAAAATCTGCCGCACGGCACGCGGGATATTTTTTGCCGGGTCTTCAGATTCGCCCGCCGCGATACCGATCAGCTCGGTGCCCTGGAAGGAGAATCCCACAATCATCGCCACGCCGATCATCGCCGCAAAGCCGCCCGCAAACGGCGCATCACCCACCTGCCAGTTCTGCCAGCCCGCATGCTCCGCACCGCGCATAATGCCGGTGATCATCAGCACACCCACGATGATAAAGATAATGACGGTGGCCACTTTAATCAGCGAGAACCAGTACTCCGCCTCGCCAAAGCCTTTTACTGAGATGTAGTTGAGCAGGAATATCAGTCCCAGGAACAACGCGCTCCAGATCCAGCCCGGCGTGTCAGGGAACCAGTAGGTCATCACCAGCTGAGACGCCACCAGGTCAACCGCGATAGTCACCGCCCAGTTATACCAGTAGTTCCAGCCAAGTGCGAAACCAAAGCCCTCTTCGACATATTTTGCGCCGTAGGTAGCGAAAGAACCGGATACGGGCATGAAAGCAGCCAGTTCACCGAGACTGGTCATCAGGAAGTAGACCATCAGGCCGATCAGCATGTAGGAGAGCAGTGCCCCGCCGGGGCCAGCCTGAGCAATAGTAGCGCCGGAGGCGACAAACAGGCCGGTACCGATGGAGCCGCCGATGGCGATCATCGTCAGATGACGGGCTTTTAACTCACGTCGTAATGCAGGTTGTTGTGTTGTTTTTGAGTCATTATGCATGTGTTAACGCTACGCTGGGTAAAAATGAGGCGCGATTGTAGCAGCCAGACCGCCTCTGTATAGCTGATGCCATGCTGTTATAAGTTAAGTTCATGATCGCGCCCGTATTATTAGCAATCACTCACGGCAATAGGACAAAAAGCGCGTCAGTGCCTTTGAAATATGCTTCTGCCGGTGATGGATGCGATAGAGCGTCCGGGTCAGACGCGGCAACGGAATCGTCAGTTCTGTCAGCGTCCCCGCCTCCAGCAGATCGGCAATCACCCGGCGCGAAAGACAGCTGATCCCCATGCCGTGCCGCACGGCATGCTTGATCGCTTCAGAGTTGCCCAGCTCCATCCCCAGCTGAAAACTTGGCAGGTGAGACAGCAGCAGATAGTCGACGATTTCCCGGGTGCCGGATCCACGTTCACGCAGGATCCACGGTGCTTCTGCCAGGGTTTTTAGCGTCACCGGCTGTTGCAGAATGGCGGCATCGGGCGCGGCAAACACCACCAGCTCATCTTCCAGCCAGGGTTCGCTGACCAGTTCGGTCATATGGCACGGCCCTTCAATCAGGCCGACATCCACGCGGAAATCGGAAACCGCCTGAATCACATCCTGACTGTTGCCGACGCTCAGCTCCAGCGGCAGACCGGGAAAATCGCGACGATAGGCCGCCATCATGCCCGGCAGCAGATAGTTACCAATGGTGCTGCTGGCGAAGATGCGGATCGCGCCGTTATCCTCTTTGAATAGCTGCTCAATTTCGCCCGCCTGCTCCAGCAGCCCGACCGCACGCGGATAGAGCAGCCGCCCATGCTCATTCAGCACCAGGCGTTTGCCGACGCGGTCAAACAGCTGCACCCCGAGCTGACTTTCCAGATCGGCCAGCGCCGCGCTGACCGCCGACTGTGACAGCGCCAGCAGTTGCGACGCCTGAGTGGTGGAACCGCTTTTCAGCACTTCGGTAAACACTTCGATTTGCCGCAGCGTAATGTGCATTGTCGCCTCTTAACTCAGTGAATGCCTGACCAGGTAAATAATTAACGCCAGCCAGATCAGCCCCACCACGATCAGCCAGCCTGCCATCTTTTTGCCACGCGAACGCTGGGACTGTGCGCGTTCGCTGCTGCTGATGCGCACCTCACGCGGCAGCAGACGCAACAGAATCATGACGCCCGTGGGAATAATTACCGCGTCATCCAGCAGACCGACAAACGGGATCACATCCGGGATGAAATCGATCGGGCTCACCCCATAAGCAACCAACCCCAGCATGCCCAGCTTGTTCCACCAGGGTGTGCGCGGATCGCGAAAGGCGAACCACAGCACGAACACATCTCTTTTGATCAGCGTCGCCCAGCGGCGCAGACGAGAAACTATCATGATCACTGCCTTATCGTTTATTCTGGTCAATTATAAATATATTATCAATTTCACTTTTAAGCCAGTCGCCCTCATGATCATGACTCAACGACGAGGAGTGACCATTATGACCGAACTGAGCATCCCTAAAACGCATCATCCCGTTACGCTCTGGTTCCCTGGTCTGCTGCTGACTGCTGCGATTGCCGGGGCAGCCAGCTGGCTGGCGCAGCAACCTGTGATTGCAGCAGCGGGGCTGGGTTCACTGACCCTGGCAATTATGCTGGGCATTCTGGTTGGCAACAGCGTCTATACACCGCTGGCATCGCGCTGCGACAGCGGCGTGGTGCTGGCTAAACAGAAGCTGCTGCGGCTGGGGATCATCCTGTTTGGCTTCCGCATTACCTTACAACAGATCGCTGACGTCGGTTTAAGCGGCATCCTGATTGATGCGCTGACGCTGAGCAGCACCTTCTTTGTTACCTGCCTGCTGGGCATCCGGCTGCTGAAGCTGGATCGCGATACCGTCTGGCTGATTGGCGCAGGCAGCAGTATCTGCGGGGCTGCTGCCGTACTGGCGACCGAGCCGGTAGTAAAAGCCGCGTCGTCAAAAGTTGCCGTGGCTATCGCGACCGTGGTGCTGTTCGGTACGCTGGCCATCTTTATCTATCCGCTGCTGTGGCCGCTGGCGCATCACCTGTTTCCGGGTCTGAGTGCCGCACAGTTTGGGGTCTTCACCGGTTCCACTATTCATGAAGTCGCGCAGGTGGTAGCCGCCGGACACAGTATCAGCCCGGAGGCTGAGAACAGCGCCGTGATTGCCAAAATGCTGAGGGTAATGATGCTGGCGCCGTTCCTGCTCTGCCTGAGTGCGGTAATCCGCAGCAAACACAACGCGAGCCAGGCGCGTCAGCCAGTGACCTTTCCCTGGTTCGCCCTGCTGTTTATCGCGGTCGCGCTGTTTAACTCGCTGCAACTGTTGCCTGCGGCGTTGGTGGCCACACTGAATGAGGTTGCGGGTCTGCTGCTGGCGATGGCGATGGCCGCGCTGGGCTTAACCACTCGTTTTGGCGCATTGCGTGAGGCAGGCGTTAAACCGCTGCTGCTGGGGGCGCTGGTGTTTGCCTGGTTGATCGCGGGCGGCGGCACCATCAATCTGCTGGTGCAACATTTCATGGGCTAGCGGCATCGGGTATCATGCCGCTTCACCCGTGCATAGCCCCAGGAGAAAGGCATGAAATATATTGGCGCACACGTGAGTGCGGCAGGTGGCGTGGATCAGGCTGTGATCCGCGCCCATGAAATAGAAGCCACCGCCTTCGCCCTCTTTACTAAAAATCAGCGTCAGTGGAAGGCCGCCCCGCTCTCCACTGAGGTGATTGATGCTTTTCGCGCCGCCTGCGAGACGTACAAATTCAGTCCGCAGCAAATCCTGCCGCACGACAGTTTTCTGATTAACCTCGGTCATCCGGTTGAAGAGGCGCTGGAGAAATCCCGCGCGGCTTTTATTGATGAACTGCAACGTTGTGATCAGCTCGGCCTGACACTGCTGAACTTCCATCCTGGCAGCCATCTGCATCAGATCGAAGAAGAGGCGTGTCTGAAGCGAATTGCAGAGTCGATTAACATCGCGCTCGATCAGACGCAGAACGTGACGGCCGTAATTGAAAATACCGCGGGTCAGGGCAGTAACCTGGGGTTCCGCTTCGAGCATCTCGCCACCATTATTGAGCATGTCGAAGATAAGTCACGCGTCGGCGTCTGCATTGATACCTGCCATGCGTTTGCAGGCGGTTATGACCTTCGTACCGAAGCGGACTGCGAAGCGACCTTTGCTGAGTTTGAGCGCATTGTCGGCTTTAACTATCTGCGCGGCATGCACCTGAACGACGCCAAAAGCGCCTTCGATAGCCGCGTTGACCGCCATCACAGCCTGGGTGAAGGCAATATCGGCAAAACGGCGTTTAGCTGGCTGATGAAAGATCCCCGGTTTAATGGTATCCCGTTAATTCTGGAAACCATCAATCCCGATATCTGGAAAGATGAAATTGCCTGGCTGAAAGCCGAGCAGCAGGGCTAGAAAAAGGGAGCCAGTTGGCTCCCTCAGACCGCTGACAAACCGAAAGCCAGTTGAACCTGACAGCAACGTATTAGCTCAATGCGCAGGGAACAGGGTCAGAGGAGGAAAGCGTCCCGCGCCTGGGACAAAAACGCCGGGAGCGTTTTTGAACAACGCAACCCGTTGGCCCGTTTACGGGCGCACCTCAGGGATGAGGTGCGTAATCGCGCGGGCCGAGCGTGCCATGGATGGCGGCTTTTGCGTCTTTCCGATCTGACCGTGTTCCCAGTGCTAACTCGGTCTCACCGCCACCGGGCCCGACTTTGTGAACAATAACAGGGAGCCATCCGGCTCCCTGTTATTTTCACTTCAGCAGATTAGGCATTTCTGCACATCAGGCTTTCGCCAGCTGCTCTTCCGGACGTTTCAGAACCGCATAGCTCAGACCTGCAATCGCGGTGCCGATGATAATCGCCATCAGATAACCGACAACCGGGGTAATCGCGCCAGGGATCAGCAGGACGAACAGTCCACCGTGCGGTGCCATCAGTTTCGCGCCAATCGCCATGGAGATCGCGCCGGTAACCGCGCCGCCGACGATGCAGCAAGGCAGTACGCGCATCGGGTCACGGGCAGCAAACGGAATCGCACCTTCAGAGATAAAGCAGAGACCCAGAACCAGTGCCGCTTTGCCACCTTCCTGCTGACCTTTGTTGAATTTACGACGGGCAACCAGCGTAGCCAGACCCATCGCCAGCGGTGGCACCATACCGGCGGCCATGATGGCTGCCATCGGTGCATACGTCTGCGAACTCAGTAAGCCGACACCAAATGCGTAAGCCACCTTGTTCACCGGCCCGCCCATATCGGTACACATCATGCCGCCCAGAATCGCACCCAGCAGGACCGCATTCGCCGTACCCATGTTAGCCAGCCAGTGTGTCAGGCCATTCATGATGCCCGCAACCGGTTTGCCCACTACGTAGATCATCAGCAGGCCGGTGATCAGGCTGGCGAACAGCGGAATAATCAGTATCGGTTTCAGCGCTTCCATACTCTGCGGCAGTTTAACTTTGCCGCTGATCAGCTTCGCCGCATAACCGGCAATGAAGCCCGCGATGATACCGCCTAAGAAACCTGCGTTAATGCTGGTGGCGATCATACCGCCAATCAGACCAGGCGTCAGACCCGGACGGTCAGCGATGGAGAAGGCGATAAAGCCGGCCAGCACCGGAACCATCAGGGCAAAGGCACTGCCCCCACCGATTTGCATCAGTGCAGCGGCCAGTGTGCCCTGCTCTTTAAAGGCTGTGATACCAAAAGCGAACGACAGGGCGATGCTCAGACCACCCGCGACCACCATCGGCAGCATGTAAGAAACACCGGTCAGCAGGTGACGATAAGCCCCTGCGCCGCCTTTCTTCTCTTCTTCACTGCTATTGCTCTGCCCGGCAGCCGCCGCTTTATACGGCTTCGCTTCGGCTACCGCTTTATCCAGTTCCTGCGCGGTTTTCTTCAGCGCCAGACCGGTTGAGGTGCGGTACATCGGCTTACCGGCAAATTTCGCCAGATCGACTTCGATATCAGCAGCGACGATCACCAGATCGGCAGCCGCCACTTCTTCCGGGGTAATCGCATTACCGGCACCCACGGAACCGCGGGTTTCAACTTTTACCCACCAGCCGCGGCGGGTCGCTTCAGCCTGAATGGCTTCGGCAGCCATAAAGGTGTGCGCCACGCCGGTCGGACAGGCGGTAACGGCAACCACGCGTTTCGGCGCGCCAGTCTGAGCCGCAGCCGGAGTGGCCACCGCAGCGGTTGCCTGCCAGGTTTTGGCTTCGGCTTTCGCCCGGTTCAGGAAAGTTTCCGGCTCGCGAACTGCCAGCTGGATATCGCCCAGCCAGACCGCTTTGCCGTTCAGCGCCGCATCGTCCGGCACGTTTTTGCCCAGCACGATCGCCAGTTCAGCGTCGGCAGGGTTATCAGTCAGAGTCAGGCCTGCAGCAGGTGCGGCAGCAGTCAGACGTTGTTGCGCCATATAAGCGGAAGCCAGTCCCAGTACAGGGTCTTTAATCAGCAGCGTTTTCATTATCGCTCTCCTGCTGTCAGTTAACGGGTTGTAAGTCGACGCGCGCCATCATTGCGGCCAACTGAGTACGATCGGAAACGCCGACATTGCTCTGGCTGACGGCCATCGCCGCCACGGCCGTCGCAAGACGCAGCGTGTGTTCGCTGGATTCGCGCATCAGCAGGCCATAAATCAGGCCGCCAACCATGGAATCACCGGCACCCACGGTGCTGACGACTTCACACACCGGCGGTTTAGCAATCCATTCACCGGAGGCGTTGACCCACAGCGCGCCTTCTGCGCCCAGCGAAATCACCACATGGGCGATGCCCTGCTCGCGCAGTTCGTGCGCCGCACCAATCACATCCTGCAGCGTTGGCAGTTTGCGACCAGCCCAGATTTCCAGCTCACGGCGGTTAGGTTTAACCAGCCACGGTGCGGCTTTCAGGCCTGCCACCAGCGCCTCACGGCTGCTGTCAAAGATGATGCATGGGCAGTGGGTGCGCAGTTCGGTCATCCAGCGGGTAAAGGCATCGTGATCGACCCCTTCCGGCAGGCTACCGCTGACGCAGACCATATCGAACTGGCCCAGCCAGGTCAGCGAGTCGGTGGTAAAACGATCCCAGTCCTGACCCGTTACCTGAAAACCGGAGAAATTCAGATCGGTCACGTCGCCGGTCTGTTCGGTGAGTTTAACGTTGATACGGGTACGGCCTGGCACGACCTGGAAACGATTAGCGATGCCCAGCTCGCTGAACAGCTGCTGGAAGCCGTCCTGATTTTCTTTACCCAGAAAGCCACCCACGGTGACATCAATACCCAGATCTTTCAGGACTTTGGCAACATTAATGCCTTTGCCCGCGGCGTGCAGTCCGGTGGTTTTCACCAGGTTGACTTCACCGCGTTCAATTTCAGGTGTATATCCCACCAGGTCATACGCCGGATTCAGCGTAATGGTGGCGACGCGTCTGCTCATGATGCCCCCTCACCCAGACCGCTGGTGATCGCTTCTTCAATCGCGTTCAGCGCCTGCTGTGCATCGTCACCGCTGGCGGTGAAGCGCAGGCGATGGCCTTTCTTCACGCCCAGCGCAACCACTTTCATCAGGCTGCGGCCATTGGCAGGTTTACCACTGCCGTCGAGGTTGGTTACGGTGATGTCACTGTTGAACTGCTTGATCACACTGACCAGCGCGGTGCCCGGACGGGCATGCAGGCCATGTTCGTTACGGATGGTGTATTCGGCGGTCAGTACCTCAGCCTGCTCATCGACTTCGCTGGTCAGCAGCGCGTAGACGCCTGCCGCATCGGCTTTCAGCAGACGATCGGCTTTGCCCTGCTGCAGTAGCGCGCTGAGGTAACCCAGCACTTCCAGCGGACGCTCATCGGTCGCCGACACGCTGATTAACAGCGCAGCCTGTTCGCCCTGATGGTCGAAGGCATGTTCAGCGCGGCTGATGGCCACGCCACTGCGCAGGTTGCCGAGGCTGCTGTCGCTGAGCCAGATGCCCTGCCCCAGATTCAGCGGCGTCGTTGAGACCACGTCTGCGACGTAGCTGGCATCCACCACGCCCGCGGACTGCAGCCGACCGGCGTTCATCGCCTGGAGGGTGATCAAATCGCTGGCGGCTACGTTCAGCGTAATTAATGAAGTGTCGAAGCTGAATTCAGCGGCTTGTTTCTCGCCCATCAGCAACGCACGAAGGTCTTCAGCAGAGGCGGTTTTAAGCTGTTCGGCAATAGAGTCATCGCTCAGAACGTGCGTCAGCTGACGCAACAGCGCCAGATGTTCATCTGACTTAGCAGCAATACCGATAGCGACATAGGCAGTCTGATCGTCGCCCCAGGCAATGCCCTGCGGGAACTGGAACACCTGAACACCGGTTTTCAGCACCAGATCGCGGGTATCGGTGGTGCCATGAGGGATGGCGATGCCGTTGCCGAGGAAGGTTGAGGTCTGCTGTTCGCGCGCCAGCATGCCGTTGACGTAGCCTTCCGTCACATTACCTGCAGCGGTTAACGCGGCAGCGACCTGACGAATGGCCTCTTCTTTGTTCTGGGCGCTGGCTCCGGTATGGATGGCCTGCAATTCGAGCTGGAACATAATTCTCCTCGCTTGCTGAGATTGAATCGTTTCAGCCGGTGGGGATTTTTTTACGCCATGCTGTCGAAAACAGGTGGCGCAGTCACCGCTGAAACGTTTCAGGAATTGTGGTACAGCAACTTTCCGGAGGCAAGAAAATGCGCAAATGGCGTAACAGATTTTTGACGTTACGCACATTTCGGGGTGGTTAAGGGGAATAAAAAGTGAACAGGCTGACGCGGTTGCTGTAAACCAGAGATTACCGGACCAGAAAGTTCAGCAGCGTCAGCCTTTCAGGACGCGGTATCCGCTTCAGGTTGCAGCAGATATGTCATCGCCTGATGGCGTGAATCGCCGCTCAGGCCTGGTGCCGGAATATTTTTGTAGCGGCCTGTGAGATGACTTTCGTAGCATCAGATGCAACCACTGAAATCAAAGCAACGCTGGCTGCAATCGGAACGCCCATCGGTCCCGACGACACTGCGATTGCCGGGCATGCCATTGCGGCCAGGGCTATTCTGGTGACCCATAACACGCGCGAGTTTCAACGGGTACCGGGATTGCAACTGGAAGACTGAGTCAAATAAGCGTCTGGATTCAGTCTAAGCCGCGTGGATCGATTCTCAGGCGCTTGTGCTGGCTTCAAGCTCAATCAGGTAGGTCATGGCTGAGGTACGGTCTGTAAGACACATATCAATCGAAGGTTGCAGACTTCCGCATACTTTCGGCCTTAAATCTGAACCGAAAATCATGCACAAATTTTCATCCGATAACTGAATACATCGGACATTAGCCGGTTTACCCTGCGGCATTCCGGGGATGGGGCTTGAGATTGAGGGCGCGATGCAGCATGCACCACAATCAATACGACACTGCATTAATACCTCTCACGCGACCTTCAGAATACAACAGACAGTAACAGACCCTCAGAGGGATCGACACTGCACCCTTCGACACTTAACTTCCCGCTTTAATCGCTTACTATCAGACATGCCAGGAATCGGTGAAGAAACAGAGGGCGCTGTGCAACCGGCACCGCATTGCATGCTGTGCTCCGGCAGAGAAAGTCGCGGCGACAATAGCAGTCCACCACACTAATTGCCATGAAAGCCGCGGCCTGACATAAAATTTCGCATCCGCGATATTGCCAGTTTTCACCGGCGCGAGTAACGTTGCGCGCACTTCACTCTCATGATAGCGAGAACAGCAATGCCAAAAGCCAATGAAATCAAAAAAGGGATGGCCGTCACGCACAACGGTAAACTGTTGCTGGTTAAGGACATTGATGTCCAGAGCCCCAGCGCACGCGGTGCCGCCACACTGTATAAAATGCGCTTTACCGATGTCCGCACCGGTTTAAAAGTCGAAGAGCGCTTCAAGGGCGACGAGATTATTGATGCGATTTCGCTTAGCCGCCGCAGCGTGACCTTCTCTTATATAGATGGTGACGAATACATCTTTATGGATGATGAGGATTACACCCCCTACTCCTTTAAACAGGAGCAGATTGAAGAAGAGCTGCTGTTTATCCCTGAAGGCGGCATCCCTGGCATTCACGTACTGACAATGGAAGGTCAGGTGCTGGCGCTGGAATTGCCACAAACCGTAGACATGGAAATCGTGGATACTTCACCCGGCATTAAAGGTGCCTCTGCCAGCGCCCGAACTAAACCGGCCGGTATGAGCACGGGTCTCTCAATCCAGGTGCCGGAATACCTCAGCAACGGTGATCGCATCCGTATCCATATTGCTGAACGCCGCTACATGGGTCGTGCAGACTAACCTGTCGCCTGCTGCCCATTGTGATAGTGTTATAGTATAACATTATCACACTATTCTCTGGCAGGAGTTGGTCTTATGACACGCGTTAACCTGATTACCGGTTTCCTGGGCAGCGGCAAAACCACACTGCTCTGCCATCTGCTGGCCGCCAGGCCCGCCAGAGAAAAGTGGGCAGTGCTGGTCAACGAATTTGGTGAGATTGGGATCGATGGCGCCCTGCTTGCCGATCGCGGCGCCATGCTGAAAGAGATCCCCGGCGGCTGCCTGTGTTGTGTTAATGGCCTGCCGATGCAGGTCGGGCTGAATATGCTCCTTAAGAGCAAGCCCGATCGCCTGCTGATCGAGCCAACCGGCCTGGGTCATCCGCGTCAGGTGTTGCAGATGTTAAGCGCGCCGGTTTATCAGGCGTGGCTGCAACTGAATGCCACCCTGACGCTGCTGGATGCGCGCCATCTGGCCGATCCCCGCATCGTTGCCAATGAAAATTTCCGCGATCAGCTCGCCGCCGCCGATATCATTATCGCCAACAAACGCGATTGCTGGGATGAGCAGGACCACCAGCGCCTGGCTGACTGGCAGCAGCAGATGCAGTCCCCGCGTCCATTAATACAGACAGAATTTGGTCAGGTCCCTCTTTCCCTGCTTGATATGCCGTATCAGCCCCGCGATCTCCCTCTGCCCCATCATCATCATCCGGCAAATCCCACCAGCGGACTGGCGGCGTTACGTCTGGACGGCGAAGCACGCTGGCGTCGGGCGCTGAATCACGGCCAGGGTTACAGCGCCTGCGGCTGGCTGTTTGATGCTGATACGTTGTTCGACAGCCGTGCGCTGCTGGAATGGGTGCGGCAGGCCGCAGTCGATCGCATTAAAGGTGTGATGCGCACGCCAGAAGGCACGATGCGTATTAACTGCCAGGCAAAAGAGCTGCAGAGTGAAACCCTCACCACATCGCCACCCGATAGCCGCATTGAGATCATTCATTCTCAGCAGGCTGACTGGAATCGGCTACAATCGGCGTTGTTGAAGTGCCGTTTACGCTAAGACAGGTATTGTCGGCGGTTATTTTTTTAAATGAGTTCTGATTATGCGCGCAACCCGCCTTATTACTATCCTGCTGCTTAATGCACTGGGCGTAGTGCTTTTTCTTTCGTGGTATCTGCCGCCAGAACATGGTTTCTGGTTCGGCATCGATAAGGCTATTTTCTATGGCTTTAATAATCAGATGGTGAGCCATCCACTGTTCGCACTGATCGTCGCTATCACCAATTTTCGGGGTTTTGATGCGGTGTCATTGCTGGCTATGGGCCTGCTTTATCTGTCGATCTGGCGACGTGAAACGCCACAGACGCGGCGGCGGATGCTGGCTATCGGTATCACTATGCTGCTCACCGCCGTAGTGCTTAATCAGCTGGGCCACCTGTTGCCAGTGAAGCACTCCAGTCCGACGCTGTTCTTCGAGAACGTGCATCGCGTCAGCGAACTGACCGGTATTCCCGCTAAAGATGCCTCGAAAGATAGCTTCCCTGGTGACCACGGTATGATGCTGATTATTTTCGCCTGCTTTATCTGGCGTTATTTTGGGTTCAGCCGCTTTTTAATTGCCGCCGCTATTGTGGTGATATTTTCACTGCCACGCGTCATGGCGGGTGCTCACTGGTTTACCGATATTGCCGTCGGTTCAATGTCAGTGATATTAGTGGGTCTGAGCTGGTGGCTATTAACGCCAGCCAGTGACGTGCTGGTTAACTGGTTTTATCGCAAATTACCGGGTAAATATAAGCCCGTGACGTAAATGTTAAGCGCGGACGATTTAATCGACCTTGTCTTAACCGTCCGCGCTTATAAAAAACAGCCCACCACTATTAGCCTGCTAATTAAATTTACGAAAAGAAAAGGTTATGACCCTGCCGACAGGTCAAATAGTCACCAATATCCTCTGTCAATAAAGAAAACTCTAAAAACAGCGGCTATGCCCTGAATTGACGCCTGTTTCGCTGCCTGTTCTCATCATCATTTCACCACAATTGTTGCTAAAGTAGTCAGGGTGTTACGGTTTGATTTCACATCAAAAAAACCTATATAAAATTGATTAAAAGCACTCGCCACGGCGTCTGTAATCAGTTAACCTCAGTCGCAGTGAGGCTACAGCGGCAGAAAATTCGGATTTTTTACCGTTAAAATGTGTCCATTAACACATTTTAGTAATTAAGGATTTGTCTTAGGCTGTTTCGCTTATTAATCTCCCTGTTTTGTCATCTGGCTGGCGACAATTTTGTCGTAAGGAAATCGAAGGAAAACCCGAATAATGGTCAAGTCTCAACCAATACTGAGATATATTTTGCGGATCGTGCCCGCACTGGCGCTGGCCACACTCCTCTCAGCTTGTAGCAGTACCCATAGCAGTCAAAACGCGAATAACGAGAATCATGAAGTTAACAACCACAATGGTTTTTTACTTCAGGCGTCTCAGGATGAGTTTGAAGAAATGGTGCGTAACGTCGACGTTAAGTCGCGCATCATGGAACAATACGCCGTCTGGAAAGGTGTGCGCTATCGCCTCGGTGGCGATACCAAACGCGGAATCGATTGTTCCGCCTTTGTACAACGCACCTTCCGCGATCAGTTTGGCTTAGAATTACCGCGCTCGACCTCTGAGCAGCAGGATACCGGTAAAGAGATTACCCGCAGTAAACTGCGTCCTGGCGATCTGGTGATGTTCCGTGCCGGCTCAACAGGCCGTCATGTGGGTATTTATCTGGGTAACGACAATTTCGTTCATGCCTCCACCAGCAGTGGCGTCATGATCTCCAGTCTCAATGATGACTACTGGAAAAAGCGTTACCGTGAAGGGCGCCGTGTATTAAGTCGTAACCCGACCTGATTATCACTTTCGATCTTCTCTCAGCCAGAGAACATGAAACGCTGCTTACGCAGCGTTTTTTTTCGTGCCTTATTCTCAGCACCAGCCGCTATATAAGATAAAAGCATTGTATTTCAGATTAATAACGAGACATTTCGGACACTCTCGTTATATTCTCGGTCGCCTGAACCGAAGCAGTCGTGTGCAATAACATAATAATAATTTGATCAGGGGAAGTTCCTCATGCCACTGTCGGGGGCGCTAAGGCGCCATGCCACCTATCCTCGCCGAATCGCATGGAGTAGCGCGATGGCCGGTGGCGTATTCTTTCTTCTGTTTGCCGCACTGTCACTTCACCAGACCTGGCAGAAGCGCGAACGACAGCACCAGCAACTGCTGGAGAACAGCCGCATAGCACTACAGCAAACACTCTCCAGTCTGCTTAACAGCACCCTCAGTCCTCTTCTTCCGTTCACCCACACTGCCTGTCATACCATTAATCGTGAGCTGACCTCGCGCGCCGCGTTTGCCGGTAATCTTCGCGCCATCCTGCTGGTCAACGACGGCAATGCCTTTTGCTCCTCGGCCACCGGCAGTTTTAGTCTGCCGCTTAATGTTATCGCACCCAATAGTGATACCTCACGCGATATTGATCTGCAACTGATGTCAGGCACGCCGCTTCAGCCAAATAAACCAGCGCTGGGCCTGTGGATTAAAAACCCTGGCAGCCAGCCGTCAGGTGTCTTCGCGACGCTGAATATCAGCCTGGCGCTCTACCAGTTACAGATCTCCGGGCATCCGGAAATTACCGGTATGGCGCTGATGGCGCAGCAGAGTGCCTTAACCAGCTGGCAGTCTGGCGTGATGGAGAATAAAAGCCTGCCGCCGCCGCTGTACCAGCAGGCGCTGACAGGCTATCCGCTGAAGTTTGTGTTGTTCGGTTCGGTTCTGGCGTTCAGCGACTATCAGAATATCCTGCTGTGCAGCCTGCTGCTGTCACTGCTGGTTTCCGGCGGCTGCTGGCTGCTGTTATCTGTTTATCAGCGTCCGGGGAAAGAGCTGATTCGGGGCATGAAGCGCGGCGAGTTTCACGTTGAATATCAGCCGCTGGTCACCTCCCATGATGGTCAGCCTTATGGCATGGAAGCGTTACTGCGCTGGACCCATCCGACTGAAGGCCCGATCCCGCCGGATGTGTTTATTCAGTATGCTGAATCGCAGAACCTGATTATTCCTCTGACCCGACATCTGTTTCAGCTGGTTTCCCGCGACGCACACCAGCTCTGTCATACCATTCCCCGTCATGCCTGCCTCAGCCTCAACATATCGCCGCTGCATCTGGCTGACAGCGGTTTCCGGCAGGATGTGCTGCGCTGGCTTGATACCATGCCTGCGGCGCACTTTAATTACGTGTTTGAGATTACCGAGCGGGCCATGGTGCGCGACGAAAACGTCGGGGAACTGTTTGACTGGCTGCATCAGCAGCATATCAACATTGCCATTGATGATTTTGGCACCGGCCACAGTGCGCTGATCTATCTGGAACGTTATGCGTTTGATTACCTGAAAATCGATCGCGGCTTTGTCCAGAGCATCGGCACAGAAACCCTGACCTCGCCGGTGCTGGACACCGTGCTGCAGCTGGCGAAGAAGCTGAATCTGAAAAGTGTGGCAGAGGGTGTAGAAACCGGCGAACAGGCCGCCTGGCTGATCCATCGTGGCGTGACCCATCTGCAGGGTTACATTTTCAGCCGTCCGCTGCGACCAGAAACACTGATAGACTATTTCCGGCGTCATAACGCCTGAGACTCTCTGGCCCGAAACGCGCCAGACATTTAACGGGAGAGAACATGCTATTTCGCCTGGGATTTCTGCTGCTGTGCGGCCTGTTCAGCGCCCCGCTGCTGGCTGCCACGGTCCTGCAAACGTTCGCCTTCACCCAGGTGGGCGAAGCGAAATATCCGCCCGGCTTCAGCCATTACGATTACGCTGACCCCCGCGCGCCGAAAGGCGGCAGCATAACCCTGGCGGTGGTGGGCACTTACGACAACTTCAACCGCTACGCATCACGCGGCAATCCGGGCATCAACACCGGCACGCTTTATGACGGCCTGTACACCAGCTCAGACGATGAGCCGGGCAGTTATTATCCGCTGATTGCTGAATCCGCGCGCTACGCCAGCGATTTTTCGTGGATTGAGATCCGCCTGAATCCCCGCGCCCGGTTCCAGGATGGCACACCGATCATCGCCCGCGACGTGGCCTTTACCTTTCAGAAATTCATGACCGAAGGCGTGCCCCAGTTCCGTGTCGCCTATCGCGGCGTGACCGTAAAAGCGCTGAACGACCTCACCGTCCGCATTGAGGCACAGAAGCCGGATAAAGATCTGCTGCTTGGGTTACTGACGCTGCCGGTAATTGCAGAGAAGTTCTGGCACGATAAGAAGTTTAATGAGCCGTTAAGCGCCCCGCCGCTCTCCAGCGGGCCTTATCAAATTACCCGCTGGAAGCTGGGCCAGTTTATTGAGTTCAGCCGGGTAAAAGATTACTGGGCCGCCGATTTACCGGTGAATCGCGGACGCTTTAATTTTGATCGCATGCGCTACGACTACTATCTGGATGACAATGTGGCGTTTGAAGCCTTTAAAGCGGGCGCGTACGACTGGCGTGAAGAGACCTCGGCGAAGAAATGGGCAACCCAGTATCGCGGCCGCAATTTCGATGATGGCAGCATCGTAAAAGAAACCACGCCCAATGAAGCCGCTATCGATACCCGCTGGCTGGCATTCAACAATGAAAAACCGCTGTTTCACGATCGCCGCGTGCGCCAGGCTTTCTCACTGATGTTCGATTTCGAATGGATGAACAAAGCGCTCTATTACGGGGCCTGGCACCGCGCCAGCAGCTATTTCCAGAATACAGCGTATGCTGCCAGCGGCGTCCCGGATGCACAGCAACGGGCGCTGCTTGAACCCTGGCGCGCGCAGCTGCCGCCTGAGCTGTTCAGCCAGCCTTATCAGCCACACAAAACCGATGGCAGCGGTTACGATCGCGCCAGTCTGTTAACCGCGTTTGAGCTGCTGAAACAGGCGGGCTGGCAGATTAAAGATCGTCGTCTGGTTAATGATAAAACGGGTCAGCCGTTTACGGTCGAACTGCTGTTGCGCAGCGGCGATAACATCGACTGGGCGTTACCGCTGCAGCATAATCTGTCGCGGCTCGGCATTATCCTGAACCTGCGGCAGATCGACAGTTCACAGTATCTGCGGCGCAAGCGTGAAGGCGACTACGACATGATTGCCACGGTCTATGGGGCGATGCCAATCCCGACCTCCAGTCTGCAGATCCTCTGGCAGTCCGACTACATTACCTCGTCGTGGAACACCGCGCGGGTTAAAGATCCGATAGTGGATCACGTCGTAAAACAGATTGTGGCGCATCAGGGCGATCCTGCCGTGTTGCGGCCGCTGGCACAGGCGCTGGATCGGGTACTGCTGTGGAATGCGTATATGATCCCGATGTGGTACAACGCTGAACAGCGGCTGGCGTACTGGGATAAGTTTTCTCACCCAGTCCGCAAGCCTGCCTACAGCACCGGGCTGGAAAACTGGTGGTATGACACTAACAAAGCCGGACGCCTGCCGGCCAGCAAACGCTAAGGAGATGACCGTTGGCCGCATACTTTCTGCGCAGATTGCTGCTGATTATCCCGACCTTATGGGCGATCATCACGCTCAACTTCTTTATCGTGCAAATCGCGCCCGGCGGACCAGTCGATCAGGCGCTGGCAAATATTGAGTTTGGTCAGACAACTGGCCTGCCCGGCAGTGGCGCGGAGAGCGCCAGTTCACGCGCCAGCGTCAGTCATATTAATCCTGCTGATAATCAGTACCGTGGCGCGCGCGGGCTGGATCCCGAAGTGATTGCGGAGATTAAAAAGCGTTACGGCTTCGATAAACCGCTGTGGCAGCGCTACGGCGAGATGCTGTGGAACTACCTGCGTTTTGATTTTGGCGACAGCCTGTTTCGCAGCGCCTCGGTGATCGGGCTGATTAAGGAGAGCCTGCCGGTCTCGATCAGTCTGGGACTATGGAGCACGCTGATCATCTATCTGGTGTCGATTCCACTGGGGATCCGTAAAGCGGTGCGCAACGGCAGCGCGTTTGATGTCTGGAGCAGCGCGTTTATTATCATTGGCTACTCCATTCCGGCTTTTCTGTTCGGCATCATGCTGATCGTACTGTTTGCCGGTGGCAGCTATCTCGACTGGTTCCCGCTGCGCGGGCTTACCTCGGCGCAGCACGACACCCTGCCCTGGTATGGCAAAGTGCTGGATTACTTCTGGCATATCGCCCTGCCGGTACTGGCAACGGTGATTGGCGGCTTTGCCACACTGACGATGCTGACGAAAAACGCCTTTCTGGATGAGATCCGCAAGCTCTATGTGGTGACCGCGCGCGCAAAAGGCGTGCCGGAACGCCGTATTCTCTATCACCATGTATTTCGCAATGCGATGCTGCTGGTCATCGCCAGCTTCCCCGCTACGTTTATCAGCATGTTCTTTACCAGCTCAGTACTGATCGAAGTGATGTTCTCGCTCAACGGACTCGGCCTGCTCGGCTATGACGCAACGCTGCAACGTGACTATCCGGTGATGTTCGGCACGCTCTATATTTTCACGCTGATCGGTTTGCTGATGAATATCCTTAGCGATCTGACCTATACGCTGGTCGATCCGCGCATCGATTTCGGGAGCCGCTCATGACGCTCTCTCCGCTGAATCAACAGCGCTGGCAGCGCTTTCGCCATAACCGGCGCGGCTACTGGTCACTGTGGATCTTTCTGGTCATTTTCCTGCTGTCGCTGTGTGCCGAACTGATCGCCAATGACAAGCCGCTGCTGGTGTATTACCAGCAGCGCTGGACGGTGCCGCTGCTGTTTGACTACAGCGAAACCGACTATGGCGGCGTACTGGCGACAGCGGCAGATTATCAGGATCCCTGGCTGCGGCAGCGCATTGCGCAGAACGGCTGGGCTTTATGGGCTCCGATTCGTTTCAGCGACAGCACCATCAATTTTGCCACTGAGGTGCCGTTCCCCTCTCCGCCTTCGGCGCAGAACTGGCTCGGCACGGACGCCAACGGCGGCGACGTCCTGGCCCGGCTGCTCTATGGCACCCGCATCTCCCTGCTGTTCGGCGTGCTGCTGACACTTATCTCCAGCATCATCGGGATTGTCGTTGGCGCGGTGCAGGGCTATTTCGGCGGCAGGATTGACCTGATTGGCCAGCGGATGATTGAAGTCTGGTCCGGTATGCCGTCATTGTTTCTGCTGATCCTCCTCTCCAGCGTCATTCAGCCCGGTTTCTGGTGGCTGCTGCTGGTCACCATCGCATTCGGCTGGATGAGCCTGGTGAGCGTGGTCCGGGCCGAGTTTTTGCGCACCCGAAACTTCGATTACATCCGCGCAGCACAGGCGCTGGGCGTCAGTGACGGGCGCATTATGCTGCGCCACATGCTGCCCAACGCGATGGTGGCTACCCTGACCTTTCTGCCCTTTATTTTGTGCGGATCGATCACTACGCTCACTTCCCTCGACTTCCTCGGCTTTGGTCTGCCGCTGGGTTCGCCCTCGCTGGGCGAGCTACTGCTGCAGGGCAAAAATAACCTTCAGGCGCCCTGGCTGGGCCTGGCGGGCTTTTTCACCCTGGCAATCCTGCTGTCGCTGCTGATTTTTATCGGTGAAGCGGTGCGCGATGCCTTTGATCCGGGCAAAGGAGCCTGAATGACGACGCCACTGCTTGCCATCAATCATCTCTCGGTCGCCTTTCGTCAGGGCGAGCAGCTTCGCCAGGTCGTGGATAACGTTTCACTGCGCATTGACGCGGGCGAAACGCTGGCGCTGGTGGGCGAGTCGGGTTCCGGCAAAAGCGTCACGGCGCTGTCGGTAATGCGACTGCTGCATGAGGCGGCGGTGGTTTATCCCCGCGGAGAGATTCTGTTTACCGGTGAAGAACTGCTGCGCGCGCGCGAGCAACGACTGCGGGCGATTCGCGGCAACCAGATCGCAATGATTTTTCAGGAGCCGATGGTATCGCTGAATCCGCTGCACACCGTGGAGAAGCAGCTGTATGAAGTGCTGTCGCTGCATCGCGGGCTGCGTCGTCCGGCAGCACGCGGTGAGATTCTCAGCGTGCTCGATCGGGTCGGTATCCGGCAGCCCGCCGCCCGGCTCAACGATTTTCCCCACCAGCTTTCCGGCGGGGAACGCCAGCGGGTGATGATCGCCATGGCGCTGCTGACCGAGCCGCAGTTGCTGATTGCCGATGAGCCGACCACTGCACTGGATGTGACGGTGCAGGCGCAGATTCTGGCGCTGCTGCGTGAACTGCAGCGGGAGCTGAATATGGGCATGCTGTTTATCACCCATAACCTGAATATCGTGCGTCAGCTGGCGGATAACGTCAGCGTGATGCGTCAGGGTCACATCGTGGAACAGAATCGCTGTCAGATTCTGCTGAACCAGCCGCAACATCCTTATAGCCAGCAGTTGCTGGCCGCCGAGCCGGAAGGAAAAGCGCTGCCGCTCCCCCCAGATGCGCCGGTCATTCTTCGGGTCGAACAGCTTGAGGTCAGTTTTGCGCAGCGGCGCGGACTGTTCCGGCGGCAGACCGGCGAAAAGCAGGTGCTTTCCGGGCTGAGTTTCAGCCTGCGGCGTGGCGAAAGTCTGGGTCTGGTGGGCGAGTCCGGGTCGGGTAAAAGCACCACCGGCCTGGCGCTATTGCGGCTGATTGCCTCACGTGGCGAAGTCTGGTTTGATGGCCAGCCGCTGCATCAGCTATCACGTCGCCAGTTACTGCCGCTGCGTCAGCGCATTCAGGTGGTGTTTCAGGACCCAAACTCTTCTCTCAATCCGCGTATGACGGTGCAGCAGATTATTGCTGAAGGTCTGGCGGTGCATCAGCCTGAACTGAACAGTGCGCAGCAGGCGCAGCGCGTAATTGCTGTGATGGAGGAAGTCGGGCTTGAAGCAGAAAGTCGCCATCGTTATCCGGCCGAATTCTCTGGCGGTCAGCGACAGCGGATTGCTATCGCGCGGGCACTGATTCTGGAGCCAGAGCTGCTGATACTGGATGAACCCACCTCATCGCTGGATCGCACGGTGCAGAAGCAGATTCTGACACTATTACGCCGCTTACAGCAGCAGCGTCAGCTCAGCTATCTGTTTATCAGTCACGACCTGGATGTGGTTCGCGCCCTGTGTCATCAGCTTATTGTGCTGCGTCAGGGGGAGGTGGTTGAACAGGGAGAATGTGAAACGTTGTTTGCGTCACCGACGGCTGTTTATACCCGTGAGCTGCTGCAGTCGGCGCAACTCAACCTGCGATAAAGGTTTCCGCAATTGCCACACCCTGATTTTTCAGGCAGCAGTTAGTGGCGCTTTCGTCGCGACGCTGAATAAACAGGCAGGGCTGCCCTTCGCACTCGGCCACTTTGCAGTCGACCTGAATATCGGCCAGCACCTCTTTCAGCTGCTGCAGGATCTCCCACGCCGGAATGCCGTCATGGCTGATCAGACGCAGCGCCACGAACTCCTGCTCATCAAGCGTCGTGTCATCGGATTCAATGGCACTATGGTGATCGCTGGCCCAGCGAAAACGCTGTGGCAGACGATGCACAATTGAAAGTTGCAGCATAGGTTACTCTCCCGGATGAGTTTATGTCGCAACACCGACCTGCCCGGCTGAAAACGGGTTGATCCCCGCAGAGTCAGGACAGGGATGACTGGCCCGTCTGTGCGGATTGCAGAAGCGCATTTTTGCGACTTACATCGCACTTCAGCCTATATGTACCGCGTTCACACGCCGTTAACAATCATTTTAGATGCATTTTGGTTACTTTTTTAACTAAAAGTTTTCACAATAAAGAAACAAAACCGGCGAGATGTGCATCACTGCGGACAACGGTAGAGAAACCACTGCGCCCGATTAACGGGGCGCAGTGCGGGAACGTGAAGCGTAGAAAAAGAGCAGCAGAGAGATTGTTGCGCAGAGCGCGATAGTGCCAACCATCGGCCAGGCACTGTTAAAACTTACCAGCGACAGCAACGCCCCCACAAAAGCACCGACGCCAAAACGCAGCGTGCCCGCCAGGGACGAGGCCGTCCCCGCCATGTGCGGAAACTCATCCAGGATCACTGCCATCGCATTCGATGAGACCATTGACACACAGCCGATAAACAGCGCGATCCCCATCACCAGCGGCAGGAAACCGAGGCTGAAGGCGCTGACCAGCAGCAGCCAGATCCCCATGCAGAACTGAATCAGCAGGCCCAGCCGGAACATCGCCACCGGGCCAAAGCGGCGTACGGCGCGGCTGTTAATCAGCGTCAGCAGAAACAGAAACACCACGTTGAGGCCAAAGTAGTAGCCAAAGTTTTGCGGTGAGACGTGATTCAGCTCGATGTAAACAAAGGGGCCGGCATTGAGAAAGGTAAAGAGTCCGGCAAAGGAGAAGCCGCTCGCCAGCATGTAACTGAACGCCCGCTTGTGGCGAAACAGCGTCACGAAATTGCCCAGCGTGGTGCGCAGGTGAAACCGCTGTCGCTGCTCCGGCTTCAGGGTTTCGCGGATCTGCGTGGTCACCAGCACGGTCGTCACCAGTGCCGCACCCGCGAGCGCCCAGAAGATAGCATGCCAGCTCCAGAGCACCAGCAGCCAGCCGCCGATAATCGGGGCCAGCAGCGGCGCAATGGTGGTAATCAGCATCACAAAGGACATCATGCGGGAGAAGTCCTCTTTCGAGTAACTGTCACGCATCAGGGCATTGATCACCACACTGGCTGCGGCAGCCGACAGCCCGTGAAGGAAGCGCATCAGAATCAGCTGGTCGATGCTCTGCGACAGCGCACAGGCCGCGGCGGCAAAGGCGAAGATCAGAGTGCCGAGTACAATCACCGGCTTGCGCCCATAGCTGTCTGCCAGTGGCCCATAGATAAGCTGGCCAATCGCGAAGCCGAGGATATAGAGGTTAAGCGACATCTGTACGCTACCGGCTGATACGCCAAACTCTCTTGCTATCTGCGGCATCGCAGGCAGATACATGTCGATCGACAATGGCATCAGCATGGCTAACAGACCAAGGATGACAACCAGTCCTGTTGGTGAATTCTTTTCCTTACGCACACCCTCTCCTGCACGAATGAATCAGGTACGGGCCATCTGGCCCGCCCGGTTATTTTGCCTGCAACTCTTTTGGCAGACCGATGCTGGCGATCTCGTCTTCCGTCAGCGCCCGGTATTCGCCCGGTTCCAGATCGTCGTCCAGCGCAATGTCACCGATACGCTCGCGATGCAGCTCAATGACCCGGTTGCCGACGGCGGCAAACATCCGTTTTACCTGGTGATAGCGGCCTTCGCTCAGGGTCAGCCGCACGTCTGTGGGGGTAATCACCTCCAGCTGTGCCGGTTTCGTCAGGTCCTTCTCATTGTGGAGCTGCACGCCCGCAGTGAACTGCGCGGCCGTGTCGTCACCGATCGGCGATTCCAGGGTGACGCGGTAGGTTTTCTCGCAGTGATGACGTGGCGAGGTAATGCGGTGTGACCACTGGCCGTCATCTGTCAGCAGTACCAGCCCGGTGGTGTCAATATCAAGACGCCCTGCCGCGTGCAGTTTGAATGACATTGGTTCTTCGATGAAATAGAGGATAGTCGGATGATCGGGATCGTCGGTTGAGCAGACGTAGCCCTGCGGTTTGTTCAGCATAAAGTAGCGTGGGCCGGTAAGCATCTGCAGCACGTTGCCGTCGTAGGCAACTTCGTGATCGGGCAGCAGTTTAAACGCGGTGTCGCGCACCACTTCACCGTTGACGGTGACACGCTGGCCACGGATCTCACGATGAGCGATAGCGCGGCTGATTTCCAGTTGCTGAGAGATGAATTTGTCGAGTCGCATGAATTCGTTTTGCCTGTTACTGCGGAGGGAATCTGAAACGGCCTGGTTAACCGTTGAAAATGTGCAGGAAGTATAACGTGATCCGCGCCAGCCTGACAGGGCGTTTACCGCACTTTCATGGCATAATTACCCCCAGTTTTATAAAAGTGAGCAACATGTCTTTTACCTTACGCCCCTATCAACAGGATGCGGTGAATGCCACCGTGGCGCATTTCCGTCGCCATCAGGAGCCTGCCGTTATTGTGCTGCCAACCGGTGCCGGAAAAAGTCTGGTGATTGCCGAGCTGGCACGGCTGGCGCGTGGCCGGGTGCTGGTGCTGGCGCACGTCAAAGAGCTGGTGGCGCAGAACCATAGCAAATATCAGGCTTACGGACTGGAGGCAGATATTTTTGCCGCCGGACTGCAGCGCAAAGAGAGCCAGCGCAAAGTGGTGTTTGGCAGCGTACAGTCGGTGGCGCGTAACCTCGACCTGTTCGACAGCGCCTTCTCACTGGTGATCGTCGATGAGTGCCACCGCATCGGCGATGACAAAGAGAGCCAGTATCAGCAGATCTTCAACCATCTGCGTCAGCACAATCCTCAGCTCCGTTTACTCGGCCTGACCGCCACGCCGTTCCGGCTGGGTAAAGGCTGGATTTATCAGTTCCACTATCACGGCATGGTGCGTGGCGACGAAAAGTCGCTGTTCCGCGACTGCATCTATGAATTGCCGCTGCGCTACATGATCAAGCATCAGTTTCTGGTGCCACCGGAGCGGCTGGATATGCCGGTGGTGCAGTATGATTTCAGCCGCCTGACGGCACAGTCTAACGGCCTGTTCAGCGAAGCCGATCTGAACCGCGAACTGAAACAGCAGCAGCGCGTGACGCCCCATATCATCCGTCAGATTGTTGAGTTCGCCGAAGATCGGCTGGGGGTGATGATTTTTGCCTCAACGGTGGAGCATGCACGGGAAATTCTCCAGCTGCTGCCAGAAAACAGCGCGCTGGTCTCCGCCGAAACGCCCGCCCGCGAGCGCGATGCTCTGATTCTGGCGTTTAAAGCGCAGCAGCTGAAATTCCTGGTGAACGTGGCGGTGCTGACCACCGGGTTTGATGCCCCGCACGTGGATCTGATTGCGATCCTGCGCCCGACTGAGTCGGTCAGCCTCTATCAGCAAATCGTCGGACGCGGGCTGCGGCTCTCGCCCGGTAAAACCGACTGTCTGATCCTCGATTACGCCGGTAATCCGCATGACCTCTTTACGCCCGAAGTCGGCGCGCCTAAAGGGGCCAGCGACAATCAGCCGGTGCAGGTTTTCTGTCCCGCCTGCGGTTTCGCCAACACCTTCTGGGGCAAGGCGACCGCTGATGGCATGGTGATTGAGCATTTTGGCCGACGCTGTCAGGGCGTGCTGGAAGATGATGAGGGTGAGCGCGAACAGTGTGACTTCCGTTTCCGCTTTAAAAGCTGCCCCGACTGCGGCGCAGAGAATGATATTGCCGCCCGGCGCTGTCATCAGTGCGACAAAATTCTGGTCGACCCGGACGATATGCTTAAAGCCGCGCTGAAACTGAAGGATGCGCTGGTGCTGCGCTGTGGCGGCATGACGCTGGAACAGGGCCACGACGCCAAAGGTGAATGGCTGAAGGCAACCTATTTTGATGAGGAAGGCACCAGCGTCAGCGAACGGTTTCGTCTGCAGACACCCGCCCAGCGTAAAGCGTTTGAACAGCTCTTTATGCGCCCGCATCAGCGCGCGCCCGGCGTACCGCTGGGCTGGCAGACCGCCGCTGACGTTCTGGCACTGCAGCCGCTGCTGCGTCATCCAGACTTTGTCGTTGCGCGTGCTAAAGGCCAGTTCTGGCAGATCCGCGAGAAAATGTTCGATTATCAGGGTCGCTATCGCCGCGCCAATGAGTTGCGGTAATCCCTGCTGGCGGGTATATCGTTTGCTACCACCTGGCATAACGGCTATACTGCCGCCCGCTTTTGCATGTGCATCAGCGGTATTGAATAACCTGCCTGTTACTGGGTCGCCTGTAGCAGGATTTAAATAAAGAGATATATTAATGCTCACTATCAATGCAGTAGAACGTAAAGAGCAGGGTAAGGGTGCGAGCCGCCGCCTGCGTACAGCAAACCGTTTCCCGGCCATCATCTACGGTGGTTCTGAAGCGGCTGTTGCCATCGACCTGGATCACGACTCCGTAATGAACCTGCAATCCAAGCCAGGTTTCTACGACGAAGTGCTGACCCTGTCAGTTGACGGCAAAGAAACTAAAGTGAAAGTTCAGGCTGTTCAGCGTCATCCGTTCAAGCCAAAACTGTTCCACATCGACTTCGTTCGCGCTTAATCGCGAATTACGTTGAAAAGTAGAAGGGCCGGTTGAGAAACCGGCCCTTTTATTTTGTCGCTGCCAGGCTAAATCATCACCGCAGGCAGGGAATCAAAGCCGGGCTAAGCCCGACTTAGGTTTGATAACGTCTGCATCGGCTTTGCTGAAAGATTGAGCCAGCGAAGAGAACACGGTCAGATCGGAAAGACGCTAATGCCACTCCCTGGCCGCTCGGCCCGCGCGATTACGCACCTCATCCATAAGGTGCGCCCGTTGCCGGGCCAACGCTTTGCGTTGTTCAAAAACGCTCCAGGCGTTTTTGTCCATGGCGCGGGACGCTTTCCTCCTCTGCCCGTGTTCTCTGCGCAATTATTCGGTTGCGGCCAGTTTACACCCGATTTGAGATGGTCAGCAGTTTCAGCCGGGCTAAGCCCGGCTTTTTTATTTGCTGCTGGTGCGGCGCTGAAGCTGATCGCGCAGATTAGGCGGTGTGCCCTTAATCGTCAGAGTGTCTGTGGCCGGATCCCAGAAAATGCGTTCACCCAGCAGCATCGCATCAAAGTTAAGGGTCAGCCCCCCGCCGCTTCCGGCAAACTTTGTCAGCTGGCGCAGCGTGCTGCGATCCGCAGGGAAACTCTCTTCCAGCTCGTAGCCCTGCTCCTGGGTAAAGGCCTGGAAGGTTTTTTCGCCCAGCGGTGGCAGTTCGCTCGACAGATCTTCCAGCGCAATCTCCTCGCCCGCCTGCAGCTGCTCGTTGCAGTAGCTGTAAACCTGCTGGCGATAGTTCTGCCGCTCCTGCTTGTCCAGTTCCGATTCGTTGCAGTAGTCATCGACCGCCTGCAACAGACCGCGGTTCTGCGCCTTGGTGTCTAATCCCACTTCGGCTCCGAGGAAGTCCATAAAGAAGTCAGCGACCTTACGACCAACGCGGCCGCGCAGGAAGGTCAGGTAACGGGTCGATTCCGGATTGGTTTCCCATTCGGTTAAGTCGATACGCGCTACGATGTCCGCATGATTGATATCGAGATAATGCGTGCTGCTGATATCCAGCTGCTCGTTGACGCGCATGCTGGACTGGCTGTTCAGCACCGCAATCAGCAGGTACTCCACCGCCAGATAGCGATAGTGAATAAACAGCACCACGCCGCCTTCCGCAAACGGGTATTTTGCCAGCTCGTCGCGCAGACGGCCGGTCGCGGCACGGCTAAAAGCGAGAAAATCATCGTTGCCCTTACGACAATTGCGCAGCGCTTCTGCCAGTTCACTCTCAGCGTTGAACAGGCCATAGGCTTTGCTTTTTGCGCTGTAAACCCGGTGTAACTCCTCCACCATCGCGTTGACCGTATTGGTAGCGGGCAGCAGTGAATCGCGCAGCGCCAGTTCAAGCTGGTTTTCATCGCGTTTAATTAACTGATGCAGGGCAATCTGGTCGATATCCAGACTCATGGTAGACTCTCCTTTTAGCACAGGCGCGTATTCAAACACCGCCAGCATCGGCTTTCAACTCCATGCTGAAAGCGAACGCGGTACTTTCGATAAAATTGCGGTAAAAAGTGCGCTGTTCCGGTAATATATCGCCTTTTGAAATGAGCTTAGACGACGATATGGCACAATCATCACGCTACAGTGACGAACGCGTGGAACAACTCCTCGCGGAAATGGCCCAAATCCTGCACAAGGACAAAGCCCCCACCGATCTCTCCCTGATGGTACTGGGAAATATGGTGACCAACTTAATTAACAGCGATGTCGCTCCGGCGCAACGTCGTTCACTGGCACGATCTTTCGCCGATGCCCTTCAGGCATCTGTGCGCGATGACAACGCCCATTAATTGGCTGATTTGACTTCATAATATGGTAACCAACCGGCAGCGCTACCGCGAAAAAGTCTCCCAGATGATCAGTTGGGGGCACTGGTTTGCTCTGTTTAATATCTTATTCGCGCTGATTTTAGGCAGTCGCTACCTGTTGGTCGCCGACTGGCCTTCTTCACTGGCGGGGCGTATCTACGCCTATACCAGCTGGGTTGGCCATTTCAGTTTTGTCGTATTTGCCGCCTATCTGCTGATTATCTTCCCGCTGACCTTTGTGGTGATGTCGCAACGGCTGATGCGGGTGTTATCTGCGGTGGTCGCTACTGCCGGGTTAACGCTGGTGATGGTCGATAGTGCGGTATTCAGCCGCTTTCACCTGCACCTGAATCCGGTGGTGTGGGAGCTGGTCATTAACCCTGATCAGAGCGAGATGGCGCGCGACTGGCAGCTGATGTTTATCAGCGTGCCACTGATTTTTCTGGTCGAGATGCTGTTTGCGACCTGGAGCTGGCAGAAGCTGCGCAGCCTCAATCGCCGTTCATTTGGTAAACCTGTCGCTGCTCTGTTTATCAGCGCCTTCTTTGCCAGCCACCTGATGTATATCTGGGCTGATGCCAACTTCTATCGCCCGATTACCATGCAGCGTGCCAATCTGCCGCTCTCCTATCCGATGACCGCCCGCCGCTTCCTGGAACGTCACGGCTTGCTGGATGCGCAGGAGTATCAGCGCCGGTTGATTCAGCAGGGAGATCCGGAAGCGCTGGCGGTGGAGTATCCGCTGAGCGACATTACGTTCCGTGATGCCGGGACACGCAATAACCTGCTGGTGCTGACCGTTGATGGTCTGAACAATGCCACGCTGGCCAAAGCGCTGCCGCAACTGAATCAGTTCGCCAGCGAGAACGTGCGTTTTACCCAGCACTACAGCGCGGGTGATACCCCGGAGAAGGGCTTATTCGGCCTGTTCTACGGTATCTCCTCCAGCTACATGAACGGAATTCTGGCCTCCCGGACGCCGTCTGCCCTGCTGGGCGCGTTGAGTACCCAGGGTTATCAGTTTGGCCTGTTCTCCTCCGAAGGCTTTAATCCGCCGCTCTACCGACAGGCGTTGCTGACCGATTATTCACTGCCTGCCACCAACAGTCAGCCCAATGCCAGCACCGTGGCGCAATGGCAGAACTGGCTGGAGAAACAAAAGAATTCACAGGCACCCTGGTTCTCATGGATTGCCCTGAACGGCCCTGATGTGACCGGCGACAGTGCTAAAGCACGTCAGCGCAGCTATCTGCGTCAGGCTCCGGCTGTTGATGAGCAGATTCACGCGGTACTCAGCAGACTGCAGGCGCGTGATTTACTGAAGAACACCGTCGTGGTGATCACCGCGCAGCGTGGTCTGGCGCTGGACGGCAATCCTGACAGTGCCGGAAACCGGCAGACATTGCAGGTGCCGTTAGTGATTCACTGGCCTGACACCCCCGCGCAGACGGTTGATCGCCTTTCTGATCATCAGGATGTGATGGCGACGCTGATGCAGCGCCTGCTGCATGTGCGGACGAATCCGGTGAATTACTCGCAGGGTGAAGATCTGTTTGCAGCGCGTCGTCGCCATGACTGGGTCGCCAGCAGCGAAGAGAATAAACTGGTCATTACCACGCCTCAGGTGACGCTGGTGCTTAACAACAACGGCAGCTATCGCGCTTATGATGCGCAGGGCAACGCGCTGAAAGATCACAAGCCAGAGCTGGCATTGCTGTTGCAGGTACTCACCGAGGAGAAGCGGTTTATCGCTAACTGATTAATTATCAGGCAAATAGTTTGCAGGTATCTTGCATTCATGACGATAACCAGTAGACTTATCCTCCAGTGTTCGGCACGTAGCGCAGCCTGGTAGCGCACGGTCATGGGGTGTCCGGGGTCGGAGGTTCAAATCCTCTCGTGCCGACCAAATTCCCCGAAAAGCAGCCCAAAAGGCTGCTTTTTTCGTTTCTGTCATCAGACCTTAACTTTCCTCGCGCGTCCAGTAATCCGATCTATACTTAAAAACGTGTGGGTAACGAGAGGAGAGTTCATGACATTCATCGAAAAAGACGATCCAACAGAAGCACCCGAGTCCGGCGATAAGCAACCTTCCCCGCCAGACCAGAAGTAACCCACAGGGCCGCGTCTGACGCGGCCTTTCTCTGTCGCAACTTCCCGTCGCTTAACATTCAGATTAATCCCGAATGGGGTACGCATTCCTCATGCAATCATCAGGTTAACGCTTGCAAAAAAGCCTGACCCGCTTCACAAAAGTAGTCGCCCGCTACGCTTTTTCATCAAACTGAAACAAAAATGTCACAGAAAATAACTACCCTGAATTCCCCAGAAATTGACGGATAATTTTTATGGCGATCAAAGCGAAAAGCCTGAAAGATGCAGAAGCGTTACTTCATTCAGGCATTAGCAAAGTGGAACTGGCGTATGACATTGGCAGCGACGATTTCTTTCGTCTTGCGAGCCACTGGTGCGACCGGGGTGCACGCATCAGCAGGGGTCACCACCATTTCGTTGTTTCTCTCAAGAGTTTTGCCATTCCTCCCAACGACTGATTGTGGCGGGTTGCTTGCCCTGAACCATCGCGCCTGATTAAATGCCTTTTTAGGTTCTGATGATGGTTTCGCATGCGCTACCCCGACATGCCGCTGCCGCCTGTTGCAGGCGGCTTTATCCTTTCCTGTCATCTTAACCACAGCGATCCTTTGCTGGCGGTGAGTCACTTTGACCCACAAAAATATCATGACGCGCTGGCTCTCAAATGGGGTATTCCGCTGCCCGCCCGACTGCAGCAGGCGGTCATTAAAAGACGTGCGGAATACCTCGCCAGCCGGTTACTTGCCCGCTCAGTAATGGCAGAGCTGGGCATTGATGATTTTATTCTGACCAACGCGCCTGACCGATCTCCCCTCTGGCCCGCTGGCATTCAGGCGTCACTATCCCACAGTAATGGTATCGTCGTCGTGGCGGCTACCCGTCAGCCCTGCGCCGTTGGCGTCGATGTCGAGCAATTGATGTCGGAGAGCACGGCACAGGAAACGGCAACGCTGCTGATGAACGAGCAGGAACAGGTTATGTTGCAGACGCAGCCCGTCTCCTTCAGTGCGGCCGCTACCCTGCTCTTCTCGCTCAAAGAGAGCGTATATAAAGCGCTTTGGCCACAACTGCATCAGCCGATGGACTTTCTGGATGCGGCACTGGTGTCCGTAGATTTCGCGCAGCAAAGTGCTACGCTGCGCCTGACTCAGCACGTCGGCGAGCGTTTTGCGAGGGGGACGTTACTGGAAGCGGACTTTATGTGGCAGGAGAATCAGGTGATCACCCTGGTCACGCATCGGCTTTAAAAAACCGGCTAAACAAGGGTATTTAGCCGGGGTAAACACAGACGAAAGAAGACGTTTCAGGATGGCAGAAACTGACGTTTCTGCTGATTGCTAAAGTAGCCTGTCTGACGCGCAGCACGCCAGTGCGCTTTTCTGCTAAGTTTTGCCAGTTGCCATCAAAGCCCGGTGTCGGTGCGCTTTACCGAGTCGAGTGTGGCGAGATCGCGCTCATTACCGGTCAGCTCCGTTAACTGGCCTTCGCGCATCTCCAGCAGCCGATCGGCATGAATGAAGTAGTGATCGTCATGGCTGATGGCAAATACCGTTTTACCCGCCTGCTGCAACCACGGCAGCAGCTCGCGATAAAAGATGCGGCGAAAATGGGGATCCTGATCTGCCGCCCATTCATCCAGTAACAGCACATCGCGCTCTTCCGCCACCGCCAGCAGCAGCGCCAGTCGCTTACTCTGCCCTTTGGACAGCCTAAGGTTCAGCACTTTGTTGCCTTCAATCTTCAGTTTGTCCTGCATCTTCAGCCGCTCCAGCCACTGCTGAACCAGCGCCGGATTGGCCGCAACCCCGTCCCGCCCGATTAACCGGTCAAACAGATGTAAGTCGGTAAAGACCGCCGAGAACTGGCTGCGCCACACATCCAGCTCGTCAGCCGTGATCGCTTTACCATCCAGCAGCAGCGTGCCGGACTGCGGCTGATAAAGGCCGGTCAGCAGCATCGCCAGCGTCGATTTCCCGCTGCCGTTGCCACCAATCAGGAACACCAGTTCCCCCCGGCGCAGCGTCAGGTTAATTGGTCCCACCTGGAAGCCATTATCACCATAGTGGAAAGAGACGTCGCGCAGCTCCAGTGTCTGCCAGTCAGAGACGGCAGATGGCACGTGAAACCCGGGCTGATAAGGCGCAAGGTCAAAAGCGTTGAGCTTACGGAAAGCGACCTGGGCACTGAGCAACGTTGGTAACGCACCCACCGCCGAGAGCAGCGGCGTGCGTAAGAACAGCAGCGTCAGGGAAAAGGTGGCGGCGACAGCGGTATTAGCCCAGCCCAGGCTATTAGCCATGAAAAAGACCATGCCGATAGCGCCTAACGTCATGATATTTGACCAGTTAACCGCACTGAGATGATAGGTATCTGCGCGTACAATATGGTGACGCCAGGCGCGGGCATCCTCCTGATACACGGTGTCATAGACCTGCTGTGCACGGGAGCGGTTAAGCTGCAGCTCTTTGCGCCCTTCAATCACCGTCTGGTAATCGCGATAAAGGTTATCTTCGATTTCCCGCAGCTTTGCCATGTGCTGATAGACGCGTGAAACCAGCATCCAGCCGCCCACCAGCGTGACACCCAGCCAGAGACTGGTCACCAGCAACATTTTTGGCGACAGCCAGGCGAGATAAAGTGCCGAGCCAAGCGTAATGATGACGCCCTGGAACAGCTCCGGCAGGCGCACAAAGGCCAGCGTAATCGCCCGCACATCGCTGGTCAGTCCTGCCAGCAACTGCGCACTGCCAAGTTGCTCGATGCGTTCAACCCGGGAATCGAGGATACGCTTAATAAATTCGCCGCGCAGTCGCCAGACAAACTGATGGCCGAGCATCGTCAGCGCCAGCTGCGAGGCCAGCGTCACCGCCATCAGCACCACCAGCTGCAACAGAAACTGCGGCAATACCGCAAAGGAGGTGTTAATGGCGACAATCATTTCGCGGTTGATAAAGGCGATCATGCCGATACCCAGCACGGCGCTTAACAACGTCAGCGCAATCACCCCGATAAAAGGCCAGCGGAACTGGCGAAAAACAACGCTTAACAACGTCATGCAGGCAATCCATCAGCTAAAAACAGCCTGCAGTGTAATGGGATGCCAAATGATAGCAATAGTTATTCTCACCACGCCATGGCCGGCCTAACGGGTCAAAAGGCGCGGCGAAACGTCAGGTTATAACGCCAGGGACCGGCCAGCGGATGAACGCCTGGCTTCAGCGGCAGAATGCCGTGGTAACGCAGGCGCGACGGCCCGCCCCACACCACAATATCGCCATGTTCCAGCAGCACACGCTGAGTTGTGTCACCGCGCTCGAAGCCGCCAAACTGGAAAACCGCAGGCAAGCCCAGCGACACCGAAACGATAGGCTGGCACAGATCTTTCTCATCTTTATCCTGATGCAGCGTCAGCTTCGCGCCCGGTTCATAGCGATTAAGCAGGCAGGCATCCGGATTAAAGTCAGGGAATCCTGCCTCTGATGCCGCCTGCTGTGCCAGAGTACGAAACAGCGGCGGCATGGGCGGCCATTTGCGCCCGTTGAGGTTGTCCTGCTGCTGATAATTGTAGCCACGTGAATCCACCGACCAGCCAAAATCGCCACAGTTAGTCATCGCCACCGACATGCGATGACCGCCGGGTGTAATGCGATGGGCAAACGGGTTCTGTTCCGCAATCGTCATGATCTGCTGATAAAGCGCTTCTGCATCTTCGCGCGCGCGCCGCCGCAGGATCACGGCACCTTCAGCCAGCGGCTTCTGCCAGGGTTGCTCTTCACTAAAAAGATCTAACATCAGGGTTCTCCGGATTTGTCGGGGATCAGGAAAGCTGCAAACTGCGGCGACATCCAGCTGACAAATTTATCGCCCTGCTTACTGATCAGATAGACCGCCAGATGCTCTTTTATCGCCAGCGCTTTGGCTTTTTCGGTACCAAGTACCATCAGTCCGGTATCCCAGCCATCGGCTTCCAGCGCCGTGGTGGCAATCACCGTGGCGGAAACCAGTTTATGCTCAATGGGCCGTCCGGTAACGGGATCGATCACATGAGAAATGCGCTTGCCGTCCAGTTCATAATAGTTGCGATAGCTGCCGGAGGTGCTGATGCCGTGTCCCTGTAGATCAACGCGCGCCTGAACCGCATTTTCGCGATCGGTCGGTTTCTGAATCGCGACCCGCCACGGCTGCTGCTGCGCATTCAGACCACGACTCAGCACCGCGCCCCCGACCGACACCAGATAGTTGTTGATGCCGAGCTGCTCCATCAGCCGCGCCAGATGATCGGTTGCAAAGCCCTCGCCCACTGTTGAGAGATCGACATAAAGGTCAGGCAGATCTTTCTGCAGCCACTGCCCGCCTGCACCCTGCACCACCCGCAGATGCTGCAACCCGGTCTGCGCACGGGCGGCGGCGATCTGTGCCGCATCCGGCGTATGCCCTGGCTGCTTTATTGGGCCAAAGCCCCATAAGTTAACCAGTGGCCCGACGGTAATATCCATCGCTCCGTCGGTTTTACGACCAATTCGCAGTGAGGTGGTGACAATATCCGCCATATTTTCACTCACCGGCTGTGGTGAAAGATCCCGGCTCTGATTGAAGCGTGATAACACGGAATCGGCTTTCCAGGTTGAGAGTTCAGCATCGTCCGCATCCAGCTGCTGCTGGATGCGCTGCTGCAGCTCCGCTTTACGTGCGATCTCCACACCCGCCAGACTGACACGCCAGACGGTTCCCATCGTTTTTCCTTCCAGTACCTGTGCAGTTGTTGCCGCTGACTTATCACAGGCTGCCAGCACCAGCACCGACATCGCTATAAACAGCAGATTAATCTGAGAACGCATCTTTCCTCACATGTAACACTTTATTCAGCTCTGCTACAAAGCATAAACTTCGGGTAAATTAGCTTAAATAGCGTTGAATATTTTTCTGAATCACGAGAACATTCACCGGTCATCTATCCTGACCCCGCCTCCCGACAGGCGATAAACATTATTTCAACGTAAGGAGCTACAGATGATTTATGCGATTCTCGTTATGGCCCTGGGCCTGTTTGTTTACGGAAGTTATAAAGTGGTCGAACAGCGTCGTCATCGTCATATGACACCTTCCCGGCCGCGCCATTAACAGGCCTGACTGCACCTGATTGGGGCAATGTCTCTCTGACGCGCGCGGCAAGTGTACCAAAACGGGCGCGCCGTCTGTGGCTGTGAGAGCGGTAAAGCTGGCATGAATTCTGCACTGTTGAAACAGTGTTTATCTCTGAGAGGTGCAGAATGAAAAATTCACAGAAGTGGTCATCAGCATGGCATCACTGGCTGAGCTTTTCAGCCTTTACGCTGGCAGGTGTCGCATTTGAAGGTGCGCGATTCGGCAGTGTTGTATCGTCGGTAACGACAGCACCCGAACCCACGAAGTGGCGAAAGGCTGAAGCGCTCAGCCCGGAAAGCGATGCAGGAGCGCAGCGGTAACTGCGCTCCCTGACAACTCAGAACGTTTAGAACTGGTAAACCAGACCCAGTGCCACCACGTCGTCAGTATTGATACCGGCTGCGTCGGTGAACGCGTTGTCGTCCAGCAGGTTGATCTGGTAATCAACATAGGTAGACATGTTTTTGTTGAAGTAGTACGTCGCGCCAACATCGATGTATTTTTTCAGATTCTGTTTGCCCCAGTTCTGAACATCGGTGCCGCGAGAGGTGACATAGGCCAGGGATGGACGCAGGCCGAAATCGAACTGATACTGTGCAACCAGTTCCCAGTTATCCGCTTTATCCGCATAGCCGTAAGCTGAAGAGGCGTCACTGCTGTCACCAAAGCGGGTCGCATTGTAAGCACGCGAGTACATTGCTGCCAGATAGACATTGTTTGCGTCATATTTCAGACCGCCCGTGTACACTTCCGCTTTATCGCCACGGCCAAGAATACCTGACGTTGCGCTGTTCTGATCGTTGGTACGGTCAGACTGGAAGGCCGCTGCACCAATGCCAAAGCCCTGACCCAGATCATACGTGGTGCTCAGACCCCAGCCGTCGCCGTTCTGACCCAGTACGTCACGGCCATTCGCAGATTCGGTGTTGTTGCCATTCTTGCCCTGATACTGCACGGCGAAGTTCCAGCCATCCACCAGACCAAAGAAGTTATTATTGCGGTAGGTCGCCATGCCGTTACCGCGCTGATACATGAAGTTATCCGCGCCATAGGTATCGCCACCAAACTCGGGCAGCACGTCGGTCCATGCGCCGATATCGTAGGCTACGCCGTAGTTACGACCGTAGTCGAACGAGCCCGCATCCCCAAATTTCACTCCGGCAAAGCCGACACGCGTGAAACTATCAGCAGTGCCTTCAGACTCGGCGTTGTTCAGCGCAGCCTGATATTCCCACTGGCCGTAACCGGTCAGCTGATCGCTGATTTCGGTTTCGCCTTTGAAGCCGAAGCGCACGTAGGATTGGTCGCCGTCAGAGCTGTCGTTGTCAGAGAAGTAGTGCAGACCGTCAACTTTACCGAAGAGGTCTAATTTGTTGCCGTCTTTGTTGTAGATTTCAGCTGCGTTTGCTGATCCTGCTGCAACCAGCAATGCAGGGATCACCAGGGAGAGAACGCGACGTTTCATTTTATTACCCTCTGTTATGTGCCTTTATTATTTGCCACTGCAAACTGAATGATTAAAAATTCAGCCGGCAGGCCATTGTTGTTATATAACGGGCAATAATCCACCAGGAAAATGCTACTAAATTCCCAAAAGTGTTTCACAGATCGAAACAGTTATTTCTTAATGTAAATTTCGGGGAACTAATAACCAGCACAGATCGATAAAAAACGGCGCACGAATCGTTAATCTCAATTCGTATTCTTTGTTATCAACAGGTTGCACCAGAGCCTTCTGAAGCACTGAATGATAAAACTTTTACGGAATCTGGTAATAGAATAGTCCCCGCTATCATCATTTATTCCATTATTACCTTCATTCTCCCCGAATGAGATGTACAACTTATTATTTCCCGCCGGACAAATTGTCCGGCATTTTTTTGCCTGAAATCTACCGTTCCGTTATATCTGCGTAAACTTTCTTAAGTGGGTTAAATTAACTCTGCCTCAATTCCGCACAGAGTGTTAAATTTCGCACGCTTTGCGCCCTCAATGATGAAATATCCGCCATGTTAATTTATCACCGTAATTAAGCAGGCGGATAGTGGCGATGGTGCTGATTTTCAGCGCTCGCGTAGCGATTCTTTGACTTTATTCAGCGGCTTAATCAGATAGTCCATGACCGATTTCTGACCGGTTTTAATCTCCACGTTGGCCACCATACCCGGCACAATCGGAAATTTTCGTCCGGCACGGTTGGTCAGCTCTGCTTTCTGGGTACGCACGTAAACCCGATAGTAATATTGATCGCGTTTTACCTCATCCTGCAGGGTATCTGGCGACACCGTTTCAACTTCGCCGGGCAGGTCGCCATAGATAGAAGAGTCATAGGCGGTCACTTTTACGGTAGCGGCCAGACCGGGGCGGATATACGCGATATCACGTGGATTGATGCGCGTCTCAATTAACAGCTGATCCTCCAGCGGCACGATCTCCATCAGTTTACCGCCTGGCTCCAGTACCCCTCCGACCGTGGTGACCTGAATATCTTTGACGATGCCGCGTACCGGCGAGTAGAGCGTGGCACGCGTCAGCTGATCCTCTTTGCCCGCAGCAACCTGCAGTTGTGCATCCAGTTCTGCATTGTTTTTCACCTGCTCTTCATGGGCGCGCACCAGATAGTCATTACGCGCCTCATCAATTTTACCGCGCAGATCGCTGACCTGACGGCGCAGACGAATCACCTCGACCTGCCCTGCCGCGCCCTTAGCTACCAGCGGTTCCGTCAGCCGCAGCTCATCCTGTACCAGTTTCAGCGACTGCTGCAGGTTACTGATGGTTTCGGTGAGATTACGACGACGCGACTCGTAGAGCTGCCGTTCACGCGTGACCAGGTTCGGCTCCTTCAGGGTTTCGGCGCTGAACGTCAGCGGCGTGCCTGACAACTCCGCCTCAAGCCTTTCAGATGAGGCACGCAGCGTGCGCACTTTGGCCTGCGCCTCGCCGAAGTTGGACTGGAAGCGCGTTGGATCGAGCGTCGCCAGTACCTGCCCTTTCTCAACAATATCGCCCTCGTGCACATTCAGCTGTTTGACGATGCCGCCGTCCAGACTGTCGATCACCTGTGCACGGCTGGAAGGTGTTACCTTGCCGGTGCCGACGGTCACCTCATCCAGAATGGCGAAGTGCGCCCAGATGAGAAAAATGGCCAGTGCGGCGGTGCAGAGCCAGATAATCGCCGATGTCCGGCGCTCATGACGGGCAAGATCTTTATCAACAATAACCAGACTCATGCAGCATCTCCTTTACCTGGCGTCGCTGGCGTCGTCGCACGGCGCAGGATCTCGTCACGCGGACCATCGGCCACAATCCGGCCGTTATCCATCACCACAATGCGATCAACCATTTTCAGCAGCGCCGGACGGTGCGTCACCAGCACCAGCGTCCGGCCACTGATCCAGCCCTGTAGCTGACGGATCACATGCTCCTCCAGCTGTTCATCCATGGCCGCAGTAGGCTCATCCAGCAGGACGACCTGCGGCTGCCGCAGGATCATCCGGCTCAGCATCACCATCTGACGCTGCCCGCCTGACAGTCCGCGTCCGCCTTCATTGATAATGCGATCCAGACTGGCGGCATCCTGCTGGACCAGCGATAGCGCGCCGCTGATGCGCAGCGCCTGCAGCATCTCCTGTTCGCTGGCGTGGGGATTACCCAGCATCAGGTTCTGCCGCAGCGTGCCAAAGAAGAGACGGGAGTCATGCGACAGCCAGCCGAGCTGACGGCGTAAATCGACAGGATCGATACGCTCAATATCGACGCCATCGACAATCACCTTGCCCTGAGTGGCCTGTGCCTGACCGGCCAGGATCTTCAGCAGCGTCGACTTCCCTGCCCCGACTTTGCCCAGAATGGCAATCTTCTCGCCGGGCTTGATCTGCAGCTGCTGCACGTTGAGCACATTTTTTTCATTCTCTTCGTCATAGCTGTAATGGACATTGCGCAGATCGTACTGGCCGGTAAGCGTCGGACAGTGCGCCAGCGTGGCGGCTTCAGGCTGATCGAGCGGCTTTTTCAGCAGCTCATCCAGCCCTTTCATCGCCATTTTGGCGTGCTGCCAGCGTGAGAAAACCATAGTCAGCTGCATCAGCGGGGCGATGGTGCGGGACGAGAGCAGGCTACAGGCGACCAGCGTACCGGTGGTGATTTGCGAATCGAGCACCAGATAGACACCAAACACCAGCATCCCGGCATAGGTGAGCTGCTGCACGGTTGACGCCCAGCCGGTAAGACGCGCGCCCCATAACCGCTGCTGATTGCTGATTGAAGCGCTGACTTCGTGGGTCTGTTCCCACTGACGCTGAAAATAGGGTTCCGCCTGCAGTGCCTTAATATCCTCAATCCCCTCGATGGTCTCCACCAGCACCGCATTGCGCAGCGCGCCCTCGCGAAGCCCTTCTTTGGCCAGCTTCGCCATCGGGATCTGCACCAGCAGGCCGGGAATGACGATCAGCGGGATCGCCGCCAGCGGGATCAGCACCAGCCAGCCACCCACAAACGACATGATAAACAGGAACAGGATGACAAACGGCAGATCGGCTGCTGCACCCACCGTGGTTGAGGTCAGCAGCTCGCGCACCTGGTCGATCTCACGCAGCTGCGAGATAAAGGAGCCGGTCGATTTTGGCCGCGCTTCATTTCGGATACTCATCGCCCGGGCAAACAGCATGGCCGAGACTTTAAGGTCGATGCGTTTACCCATCAGGTCTGACACCTGGGTTCGCATCAGCCGGATCACATACTCAATGGCCGCGGCGATCAGCACCCCGACAAACAGCACCCACAGCGTGGACTGCGACTGCGCCGGAATCACCCGATCGTAGACCTGCATCGAAAAGAGAATACCGGCCAGCGCCAGCACGTTGCTGATCACCGAGGCCAGCGAGATCTCGGTAATACGGCGCCCCATGCCGCGAAAGTTTTTCCAGAACCAGTGCGGCTCATAGGGCTGGACGAATTCGTCGATACGCGCATCCCGGCCACGCGCCGCTACGCCGATTACCCCGACATCGCCCTGAGCACGTGCCAGCAGTTCCGATAAGGCGCTTTCACGCACCACATCACCGCCTTCACTGAGCCAGTAGCGTGCGCTGCCGTCGGCATCGATGCTCTCCAGCACCGCCACGCTGGCATTTTCCAGCACCAGCACTACCGGGGTGATCTCCTGACGCCAGCGCAGTTTGTTCTGCGGCACCATGGTCAGATGCAGTCCGAGCAGCCCGGAAAGACGCTCCAGCTGCTGCGACACCGGCAGATGTTCAAACCAGCGCATCTGCTGACGCAGGGTTTTGCCATCGGCAGGTTTACCGAATCGCGCGGCGACACGCAGCATGGCGGCAATCCAGTTATCGGTATTCAGGGTTGATGTACTCATTATTAATGCCTTATCGCTATTGCAGCGAAGGAAGGAGATCGCCGCTGCTTTGCTGGCGATCGATACCCATGATATCG